>Ga0156196_115_pt1 | contig 6151 bp, 5 predicted proteins | sample RifCSPlowO2_12_FD_107849 | JGI IMG/M metagenome (GOLD analysis project Ga0156196, IMG submission 107849) | Candidatus Spechtbacteria bacterium RIFCSPLOWO2_12_FULL_38_22 | reverse complement strand
GGCCGCCGATTGGCAAATAAATTTTTCGGAAGCGTAAAATTGGGAGGTGAAATAGAAAAAATTGAGGTTATTAACCCAAAACCATTAGCAACAGGCAGGGTTATAGTAAAAAACAAACAAAATGACCAAAGTCATCTTGTGATGGGATTTAAGGGATTATCAGGATTTGATAAAAGAATCCATACACTTTATGTTTTATCCATGATTTTGGGGGGCGGAATGAGTTCTCGTTTGTTTAGGGAGATAAGAGAGAAAAGAGGTCTTGCATATTATGTGGGGGCAGGAGAAATAATTGGAAGCGACTATGGACATTTTGTAGTTCGAGCCGGTGTCGCGCATAATAATTTGATAAAATCTTTACGTGTTATAATAAAAGAGATAAACAAGATAAAAAAACAAATTCCAACACTGGCGGAGATGCAAAAGGTAAAAAGCAGGATAGAGGGTTTGACCGCGCTATCTATAGAAGAATCGAGTGGTATAGCTTTTGATGTGGGAACCGACGAGCTTATATATAAAAAAATAGAAACGCCTCTTGAGACTATTGAAAAAATAAACGGGGTCAAGGCATCCCATGTTATGGAGCTTGCAAATGATATATTTAAAAAAGACATGGCGCGTTTGGCCATAATCGGCCCTCACAGTAGCAAAAAAGAATTGGAAGAGATTTTGAATATAATATAACTATATAACTATATAACCGCAGGGTTATATAAGTAATCTAGTAATTTAGTAATCTAGTAATCTGATAATTTAGTGATCTAGTAGTTCACGTAATTATGCTTAAACAATTAAAAACAATAGACGTTTCAACATCAACTATATTTCGCGTTTTGACGATTGTTCTTTTAGTTGCTTTGTTTTTTAAGATTTGGACAATAGTTGCCAGTTTATTTTTGTCTATTGTTATCGCCGCGGCGCTTGAGCCAACACTGCGTTGGTTAGAGAAATATAAAATTAAAAGAATCGTTAGCGTTCCTTTCCTATATTTATTAGCCATGGGCGCATTATTTGGCGTTTTTTATGCGATTCTTCCAAGTCTATTTAATGAAATTTTTGTATTATCACAAGATCTCCCTCAAAAATTAAGCTCAGTAGTTAACGAGTTTGGGTCTGGCGCGTTCGGTAGTGTTGGTTTTTTAATCCCAGCTTTGGACGAATTGTTTGTTAACTTCCAGTCTAAGCTTGGGGCGGCGATTCCAGATATGATCAGTTTTGTTACTCGTATTTTTGGCGGGGTGTTGAGCTTTCTTTTAGTCACGGTATTTTCTTTTTATCTATCGCTTCGCAAAAACGATATAGAAAATTCTTTACTTGCAATAACACCTCCCCCACACAAAGATTACGTAAGAGACTTAGTTCGAAGGATGCAACGTAGAACTGGTCGTTGGCTTCAGGCAGTATTTATACTTGCAACCCTCATGGGCATAGCTGTCTTTATTGTACTGTCTTTTCTGGGTGTTAAATTTGCTTTAACTTTGGGTCTTTTAGCCGGAATACTAGAGGTAATACCTTTTATAGGGCCATTTATCGCTGGGGTTTTGTTATTTGCTACAGCGTCAACTCAATCGGTAGTACTTGGCTTAATTGCGGTTGGCGCGTATATTGTTCTTCAACAAATACAGCAAATATTTGTGGTTCCATCTGTAATGAGCAAAGCCATAGGGCTTAACCCCCTTACTATTTTATTATCTGTCTTAATCGGAGTTGAACTCGCAGGTTTTTGGGGAATTATAATAGCGATACCACTTGCCGCAGCGTTGGGGGAGTTGTTTCGCGACCTCTGGAGAAAAAACTAATATCAAATAAAAAACTAATATCAAACATTAGTTTTTTATTTAGTTGGAATTATTTTTATATGTCAAAATTTTATATAGTCGCAACTCCAATCGGTAATCTAAAGGATATAACCCTGCGTGCTTTGGAGGTTTTGCGTGAGGTTGATTTTATTTTGGCGGAGGACACAAGAGTTACAAAAAAACTTCTATTACACTACGAAATTAGTAAGCCACTAATTAGCTATCACCATCATTCTAAATTAAAAAAGACTGATGAAATTTTAAACTTACTGCGTGAAGGAAAGAATCTTGCGTTAGTTTCAGACGCCGGAACCCCGGGAATTTCAGATCCTGGAAATAAACTGGTAGAGGAGATTTTAAATAATAATTTAGATACAAATATAATTCCAATTCCTGGAACTTCTTCTATTCTTACGCTTGCATCTATCGCCGGAATATCTATGGATAGGTTTAAGTTTTTGGGTTTCGCGCCAACCAAAAAGGGTAAAGATAAGTTTTTGAAAGAAGTTTTAGAAAGCGATCTTCCTGTTATATTTTTTGAGTCGTGCCACCGCATCCTTAAAACCCTACAACGAATTCAGGGTTTAGTTACAAGTTACAAGTTACAAGTTACAAGTTATCAGCTAGTAATTGGGCGTGAGCTAACAAAGAAGTTTGAAACTGTGTATAGAGGAACTGTTGATGAGGTTTTGACTCAACTAAAAAACAGTGTTATAAAAGGAGAATTCACAGTTATAATATCAAAAATTAAAAAATCACGAACTTAATCTATTTTTCATGAAGTTTTATATTACAACTGCCATTGACTATCCAAACGCAAAACCACACATAGGCCACGCGTTGGAGAAATTATACGCAGACACAATTGCAAGATACAAGCGCATACAAGGATATGATGTTTTTTATCTTACAGGAACAGACGAACATGGTGTCAAAAATGTGCGCGCGGCCCAAAAGGCAGGCATTCCGGTTGCTAAATTTATAGATAAAAATGTGGAAGGTTTTAAAGAGCTTATTGGGGCACTGAACATATCTAATGACTACTTCATTAGAACTACTAATAAAAAGTTGCACTGGCCAGCGGTGCATAAAATTTGGCGTGCGTTTGAAAAAAATAAAGATATTTATAAAAAAGAATATCAGGGTCTTTATTGTGCAGGCCACGAGGCGTTTGTTACACGCAAAGATTTAGACAAAAACGGGAGTTGTGTTGACCACGGCACTCCGCCGGAACCTGTGAAAGAAGAAAATTATTTTTTTAAATTATCCCGTTACGCAAAACGAGTTCACGGATTAATTAAATCAGGAAAACTAGAGATTATTCCAAGCGAGAGAAAAAATGAAATTTTGAAATTTTTAGAGAAAAAAGTAGAAGATATTAGTTTTTCTCGTCCGCGTAAAGATTTAAAATGGGGAATCGTTGTGCCTGGCGATAAAACACAAACAATTTATGTATGGGCGGATGCTTTGACAAATTATATTTCTGCTCTTGGATGGGGAACGGCATCAAGCGCAAAGTTCAAAAAATATTGGCCGGCGGATTTGCATGTAATTGGTAAAGATATTTTGCGTTTTCATGCGGCGTATTGGCCGGCAATGCTGTTGAGTGCTGGGCTTCCGCTTCCTAAAAAAATTTTTGTGCACGGATTTGTAAGTGTTGAGGGAAAAAAAATGAGTAAAACATTGGGCAATATAATAGATCCAATTAAAATAGTTAAACAATATAGTTCAGCCGACTCGCCACAAGTCGGCACAGATGCGTTGCGTTATTATTTACTTTCTGAAATTTCACCTACGCGCGACGGAGATTTTTCGCAAGAAAAATTTGAAGCGCGTTATAATGGGGATTTGGCGTTGGGGGTTGGTAATTTTTTGGCGCGCATAACCTCTTTGGGAGAAAAGTATTTAAAAAAACCTATTGATCCGGACTATGGGGGTATAAAAACAGAAATTGATAAAAAATTTAAAGCATACGAAAAAGCAATGGATAGTTTTAACTTTCCACTTGCCGTAAAACAAGCTCAAGCACTTGTCGCATATGGCGATAAAAAAATAAATGACTCCAAGCTTTGGGTTCTCGCGCGTGAGGATGAGGCTCGTTTTGGAGTCGAAATTGCTCGTGTTGCGACAATTTTAGCAACAGTAGCGCAAATGTTATTACCCATTATACCCTCTAGCGCACAAAAGATTTTTGAATCTATCGGTATAGACCCAACGAGTAAAAAAGAATGGCATTTTAAGTTTAAAAAAGGAAAGTCGTTATTTCCACGGCTTGACTGAACTGTTTTTTGCTTTCAAAACACTCATAACCTATAACCTAGCACCTATGTTAGTAGATACACACGCCCATTTGCATTTTCATTCCTTTAGAAACGATCGTGAGGAAGTGATAAAAAGAACCCTCGATGAGGGAATTTCTTTTGTTATGCCCGGAATTCAAATAGATACATCGCGCGCTGGAGTTGAACTTGCAGAAAAACTTAATGATTCTCGTATTTATGCTTCTATTGGCCTTCATCCGATTCATGTTAATAAGGATAGAGTTGACGAAGATGAGGTTGGTCCACTTGAGAAATTTACAACAAGAGAGGAGAGTTTTAATAGGGGCGCATATGAAGAATTAATAGTATCACCAAAGGTAATTGCGGTTGGTGAGATTGGTTTAGATTATTGGAGAAAGCCAAAAACTACGGCACGTAAAAAAGAATTTGTTCGCCGCCAAAAAGATGCGTTTATATCTCAACTTGATTTAGCGCTTCAATACAAAAAGCCATTAATTTTACACTGTCGCGTTGCGCACGACGATATGTTAGATATTTTAAAAAATCATCCTATAGTTACAAAACTTCAACCGCCCGGAGTCGTACATTCTTATACTGGTGACTTGGAACAACTTAAAAAATTTTTAGATATGGGTTTTTACATTGGTGTAAATGGTTTAGTGTTTAAGTTACCATTTGTTGAAGATGCAGTGGCGCAGGCGCCACTTGAGAGAATTGTTTTAGAAACAGATGCGCCCTATTTACTTCCCCCCTTGCCCGCCGTAGCCCCCGCCTCGCAAGAGCCCCAATCATACGTCGCCAAAAGTTTTGACGACGGCGCGCGAAACGGGTCAGCGAAGGAGGGGCAAGTAAAAGATACAGAAAGGAATGAGCCAATTTTTATAAAATACACGGCGCAAAAAATAGCAGAGATAAAGGGGTTGACGTTTAAAGAAGTTGAAGCGCAAACAACTAAAAATGCGCAAACGTTGTTTGGTGTAGAATTTAAAATATGATTCGAAACAACGAATATTTATGCGAATTTACAAATATTTATGAAGCGTCCACATCTTAAAAAACCATACAGTGTCTTATATCCAGAACTTTCTTATGATATTGTTGGTGTATGTTTCGAAGTTCACAATGAGTTGGGACGGTATTTGAAAGAGCAACAATATTGTGATGCCATAGAAAAGCGTTTACTGGATAAGAATATATCTTTTGAACGTGAATGTGCTATACCGCATTTATTTGAGGGTGAAAGAGCTAGGCGCAACATTGTAGATTTTTTAATTGAAGGTAAAATAATATTAGAAATTAAAGCTACTGATTTGTTGACCAAGAAGGACTATTATCAAGTTAAAGGGTACTTATCTTCAGCTGACAAAAGGCTCGGTGTTATTATTAATTTTCGAGATAAAGTTATAAAACCTAAACGAATATTAAACAAAATTTAAAACTCATTCGTTGATTCGCATAATTATTCGTAAATTCGCATCATATTAATGGAACAGTATAATCCAATTAAAATAGAGAAAAAATGGCGCAAAGAATGGGAGAAAGAAAATAATTACCAAGCCAAAGACAAAAGCAGAAAACCAAAGCAATATATTTTAGATATGTATCCTTATCCCTCAGGAGAAGGGCTTCATGTTGGCCATGTCAAGGGATATATAGCTACAGACGTAACTAGCAGGTTTAAGAGAATGCAGGGGTATAATGTTTTGCATCCAATGGGCTGGGACGCTTTTGGTTTGCCCGCAGAAAATTATGCGATAAAAACAGGTATACCCCCTGCGCAAACCACAGAGAAGGCAATTAAGAATTTTAAAAACCAAATTTCATCTCTTAGTCTATCTTACGATTGGAGTCGTGAAATCGGTACTCATACGCCACAGTACTATAGATGGACCCAGTGGTTTTTTCTACTGCTTTATAAAAATGGCTTAGCTTATAAAAAGAAAGCAAAAGTAAACTGGGACCCGGTTGATCAGACAGTTTTAGCAAACGAACAGGTGTTGCCTGACTGTACCGCGGAACGTTCTGGAGCTAAGGTTATACAAAAAGAGCTTGATCAATGGTTTTTTCGCA
>Ga0156196_116_pt2 | contig 21912 bp, 20 predicted proteins | sample RifCSPlowO2_12_FD_107849 | JGI IMG/M metagenome (GOLD analysis project Ga0156196, IMG submission 107849) | Candidatus Spechtbacteria bacterium RIFCSPLOWO2_12_FULL_38_22 | reverse complement strand
CACTTATAAAAAAATCGTTGGATGAAAGAAAAATGGAAGGTCTAAATCCTTTGGAAATGGATGGGCAAATAGGTATTGCCTTTGGAACGCAGGATGCTGTTGCTACAAGCAAAGCGGTTTATGACATACAAAAAGAAGGGGAAATTTTAAAAATTTTGGGAGGCTTAATGGATGACAGAGTTTTAAGTTCTGAGCAAATAATACAATTAGCTAAATTGCCAACACGCAATGAACTACTTGCGTCCGTCCTTAGAAGTTTTAAAGCTCCAATAAACGGTTTTGTTAACGTGTTGCGTGGCAACTTGGGCGGTTTGTTGAATGTATTAAATGCTATTAAAGAGCAAAAAAGTTAAAATTTAAAGGTCAAATTTATCCTGTATAAAAATTATGGCAGGCCAAAATTAATATAATAAAAAAATATGACAAAAGATACTACTGAAGAAAAAAAAGAAACCACGGATGCACCCATAAGCACTAAAGAGGAAACAGTGGAGGTCCCAAAAGAATTTAAAGATTTAGTTGAAAAGATAGAAAAAATGAGCGTGTTGGAACTATCGGAATTGGTAAAAGTTCTTGAGAAAAAATTTGGTGTAAGTTCTCAAGCGCCAATGATGATGGTAGCTGGTGCGCCGGGAGCAGGTGCGGGAGCAGACGCAGACGAGGGGAGCTCGTTAGTGAATGTAGAGTTAACAGATGGAGGATCAAATAAGATTGGAGTTATTAAAGCCCTTCGTGAAGTTACAGAGCTTGGTTTGAAAGACGCAAAAGATTTAGTAGATGGGGCTCCGGCAATGGTTAAAGAAAAAGTAGCAAAAGAAGAGGCGGAAGTGATGAAGAAGAAATTAGAGGAAGCTGGTGCAAAAGTTACATTTAAATAGTTAATTCTTTTAACTACGAGTGACGAATTATAAAAAAGTAAAGCTGTAAGTAGCTTTACTTTTTTATAATAAGATGGTATATATAATCTAAATAGTTAGGGGAACAGGATTCTGGTTCGAATCAGGTTCTCGTATGGGTATGAGTCAGCAGATTTTAGAAAAATTATTTGATTCACCGACAAAACTTCGTTTATTGAAGTTGTTTTTGCGCAATCCTGGTAAAAAGTTTTCTTTGAAAGACATTCGCGAGAAAACATTATTAAAGACAGCGCAAATCAACAAGGAGTTAAAAAAGTTAGAAGACATAAAAATAATTCAAATCAGAAAACAAAGAGGAAAAAGGGATAAGCTGTTTCAGTTGAATATGGGTTTTATTTTTATAAAAGAACTGCAGAACCTTATTTTAAAATCTTCTCCCACAGATCAAGATAAAATGACGCAAAAATTAAGGGGGTTAGGGGGTATTAAGTTGGCTGTACTATCGGGAGTTTTTATAAGACACGACAACGAGGATGTTAGAGCTGATTTGCTCCTTGTCGGGGACAGAGTAAATGACAAAAGGTTGGCCGGTTTTATGAAAAATCTGGAAGCAGAAGCGGGTACTGAAATTGATTATGCAGTTTTTGATAATGAAGAATTTCAATATAGACAAAAAATGTTTGATAGATTTTTACGTGACATATTGGAAAAACCGCATAAAAAGTTGATTAATAAAATAATTAAATAACTAAATAGCTAGTTAATTCTCTTACAGTCTTGGGATTTTGTAGGGACAAGACGAAACTATTGAAGGAGGTGAGGAAGAACCAATTTGAAGAGCCGCTTTTAGCGGTTTTTTGTTATTCAAAAAAGGTATATAATATAGGTAGTTTTACTGGGAGGCATGTTCATGCGGAAAAAGGTAGATATAGCTATTGTAGGAGGAGGGGTTGTTGGATTTGCTATAGCTCGGGAATTGGCCATGAGTTATCCTGAAAAAAAAGTTTTTGTAGTTGAAAAAAACGCATATGGCGGAATGGAAACAAGCGCTAGAAATAGCGGAGTTTTGCATTCCGGCATACATCAAAATCCTAATTTTTTAAAATCTAAGCTTGCGGTAAGCGGGAGTTTAAAAGCCGTAAAATATGCAAAAGAGAAAAACATTCCACTTCTTGATTCTGGGATGCTTATCGTTGTAAGTTTTAGGGCGTTTAGAAACGGACTATACAGGGAGATATTAGATTTATTTCGCTTAATGAGAAGCGCTAGGAAGCAGGGTATAGAAATTAAATTTGTAACTCGCAGAAGCATAAAAAAATTAGCTCCAAATATAAAGGCGTTGGTAGGAATTTTTATTCCCGCTGTGTGGGTTATAAGCCAAGGAGAGTTTGTTAGGGCTTTGGAGTTAGACGCATTAAGAAACGGCGCTGTAGCTTTTTTTAATAGCGAAGTTACGAGTATTGAAAAATTGGAAGAAGTTTATGGTATTCATATGAGTGGGGGTAACATCCTTGACGCTGAAGTAGTTATAAATGCGGCTGGTTTATACGCGGATGATGTGGCGCACATGGCGGGATTTGATGGTTATACTATTTATCCATGGAGGGGCGAATATTATGAGATTGTTGGAGAAAAGAGAAATTTAGTTAGGCGTTTGGTATATCCTGCGGTATCAAAAAAATCTCCAAGCAAGGGCATTCACTTTAGCCCGAGGACCGACGGAAGATTGTTTATAGGACCAAATGCTCGCTCCGTGCCTGCTAAAGATTATTACGAAGAAGATAAAACTCCGGTGGAAGTATTTTTAAAGCATGCAATAAAATATCTGCCCTGCCTTACAAAAGACGATTTAGTCTGGGCATACTCTGGTATAAGAGCTAAAATCACGCCTGATGCTGAAGAGTCTGATTTTATTATTAATGTGGACAGCATCAGCCCGACTTTTGTAAATCTAATAGGAATAGAATCCCCGGGGCTTGCAAGTGCAATGGCTATAGCAGAATATGTACATGAATTATTAAAAACCGCTCGTTAGGGCGGTTTTATGTTTTTTTCAGGTTTGATACAAAAGATATTGACAAAATGTAATTATATAGTATACTTATATAAGTTACAGAAGGAGGTGTTTTGGAACCAGGAGATGAAAGATTTATAGCTGAATTTACAGCTGACTTAAAAAATTGTTGGAACAAGCGTTGTATAAAAAAGTTACGGCACAAGTACGCGCGTCGTTTTCTTGGAGTTCTTGAAAAGGATGCTGAATTGGATGGGATAGTTAGGGGGACTTTGGTACTAGAGGAAGAAACTTGTCGCAGGCGGGGTTGTAAATATAAAATAACATTTAGAACCTTTATATATTCTGGGAAAGTAAATTAATCGCTCATTAGAAAGAGCGATTTTTTATTATATATAGAACTATCTGATGTGGATAACTAGTGTTGCTTAGGGCAGGTTGGTGGTATAAAATGGTAGATATAGGTAAGATTGTGGATAAAAGTGGGGATAACTTGCCCAAAAAGTGGAAAACTTAGATTATTCTAGCTAGTTTAAGCAATTTTAAATATGTTTTTAGGTGAATATCAATATAATTTAGATGCAAAAAAACGTGTTGCAATTCCTGCTAAGTTTAGGAGCGATGTGGGTAAAAAAGTTGTTGTAACCCGTGGACTAGATAGTTGTCTTTTTGTATTTACACAGAATGAATGGAAAAAGTTAGCAGATAAATTAGGCGCTTTGCCTCTTGGGCAAAAGGACGCAAGGGGGTTTAGTAGATTAATGTTGGCAGGCGCAATGGAGGCGGCGGTTGATAGATTGGGAAGAATTTTGATCCCCGATTACTTAAAAGAATATGCATCTTTAAAAAAACAGGTTGTAGTTGCAGGAGTTTATAATAGGTTAGAAATTTGGGATTTCAAAAATTGGAATATTTACAAACAAAAAAGCGAGCGTGATGCCGGTAATATGGCAGAACGCTTGGGAGAGCTTGGGGTATAGCTCGGCTAATGCCTCGCTTTAGCGAGTAGTAGTAAAAAATAGTACAATTTATTCCACACTGCCACTTCGTTCCCGCCTGCCTGTCTACCTGCACGTTGTGCGTAGGCAGGCGGTAGGCAGGCTTACGACGGAATGAATTGTACTATTTTTACCACCTGTCTGATTGGCAAACAGGCTCATTATTCACTTTTTTATAAGTGTTAACGAACAAAAATGCATGACCCAGTATTACTTAAGACAATTTTATCTAATTTTTCCCCTAGTCCTGGCAATAATTTTATTGATTGTACGGCGGGTGAAGGGGGGCATACAATACCGCTTGCCAAGGCAGTAGCGCCAAACGGGAAGGTGTTGGCAATAGATGCAGATTCAGAACAGATAGCAAATTTAAAAAGCAATTTGGAAAAAGAAAAAATAGAAAATGTAGTTAGTGCGCATGGTAATTTTAAAAATTTAAAACAGATTACGGCTGAAAATAGTTTTCCTCCAGCAGATGGGATTTTATTTGATTTTGGTTTTTCTTCCTGGCACATAGAAAATAGCGGTAGGGGATTTAGTTTTCAAAAAAATGAAATTCTTGATATGCGCTATGACCCTACCGATAAAAGCATACCAACAGCGGCTGACTACCTAAATTCTGCTTCAGCGCAAGACCTAGAAAAAATAATTTTAGAATTTGGAGAAGAACGTTTTGCGCACAACATAGCTAGGGAAATTTTATATGCAAGACGAAAAAAAACAATAGAGACAACACAGGATTTGGTAAATATTGTTCTGGAAGCCACACATTCCAGGGGAAAAATAAATCCGGCAACAAAGACATTCCAAGCGCTTAGAATGGTTGTAAATAACGAACTAGAAATTATTAAATATGGTTTGTTTGCAGCTTTGGACGTTTTAAAGCCAAAAGGACTGATTGCCACAATCACATTTCATTCGCTGGAAGACAGATTGGTGAAAGGTATCTTAAAAGAATGGGCAAAGCAAAACATAGGGGAGGTGGTAAATAAAAAGGTAATAAAACCGGATTATATAGAAATTAAGCGAAATCGCAGAAGTAGAAGTGCGAAATTAAGAATATTTAGAATCTTATGAGTTTATTGTTAAAAATATTATATACACAAAAAACGTTGTCTATTGTGATACTCGCCTTAATTTTTGGTATAGTGTTAGTTGGCTATGTATTGCTTGCTACTAATAATGTAAGAGGAGAATATCGGGTTGAGGAGTTGAAAAATAAAATTATGGAAACCGAGAAATCGAATAACCAATTGCGTATTAATTTAACGTACGCCAGCTCGCTGGAATATATTTTAGAACAAAGCAGTATGCTCTTATATGCAGAAATAGAGAATGTAAAGTATTTAAAGAAATCTTCTACTTCACCTTTTGCTAGTAGATAGAGTTTTGTTATGCAAAAAAGAAGAAAGTCTTATAGGGTTTTTGAATCAAAATCAAATTCAAATAAGCGTATAACTACGCTTTTTGTGTTATTTGTGTTGGTAAGCGGCGCTATTAGCGCAAGATTGTATTATTTACAAATAATAAAAGGCGACGAATATTCAGCTTTTGCTAAGGGTATTTATATAGGGGGACAAGATTACACGCCTCCCAGAGGAGATATTTATTTTCAAGATAAGACAGGCGAAGCCACGTATTTGGTGGCTACCAACAAAGAGTCTCCGTTTATTTACGCAGATCCCAAAGAGGTTAACGACTCCCAGTATATTCTTAACGAGATATCAAAAATAGTGGAAATAAATCAGGAGGACTATTCAGTAATTTTAGATCGTTTACAAAATCAAAATTCTTCATACGCGCTTATAAAAAAACAAATATCTTTGGAAGAAAAAGATGCAATTGAAAAATTGCAGTTGCCGGGGGTATATATCAAAAATGAATTGGTGCGCGTGTACCCGGCAGGGGAGGTCGGATCAACGGTTTTAGGTTTTTTGGGGTTTAACGAAGAAGATAGAAAAGGCCAGTATGGCATAGAAGAGTATTATCAAAATTTACTTAGTGGGAGCGCTTTAGGATCAGCAAATTATGAGTTATTATCCGATAGTTCTTTAGAAGCAGCAGATATAGAGTTAACAATAGATTATGGAATTCAGTTTGTGGTAGAACGCAAACTCCAAGAATTATTGGAAAATTTAGACGCGGACTTGGCGAGTGCCATATTTATGAATCCTCGCACTGGTGAGATTTTAGCTATGGCGCAGCGGCCGGGGTTTGACCCAAACAACTACAGCGACGTGGAAAATATAAATGTTTTTAAGAACAATTTGGTGCAGTCTGTTTATGAGTTGGGTTCCGTTTTTAAACCAATAACAATGGCCGCCGCGATAGACGCAGGGGTTATTACACCTCAGACAGTATATAACGATACAGGCAGTGTAAGAATAGGCGGGTATACTATTAGCAACTTTGACGGTAAAGCTAGAAACTTACAGACCATGACCGAAGTTTTGGAGAAGTCACTAAATACAGGAGCAATATTTGCTCAACAACAACTAGGAAAGAAAAAATTTAGGGATTATTTAGAGGCTTTTCAGTTTGATAAATTAACCGGTATAGATATATTGGGAGAAGTTGCGGGGAATATGCAGAGTATAAAAACTGCAAACAGAGATATAGATTTTGCGACTTCTTCTTTTGGGCAAGGAATTAGTTTTTCCCCCTTGCGGTTTTTAACTTCAGTTGCGGCGATTGCAAACGAAGGCAAAATAATGCGGCCATTTCTGGTTAAAAAAGTGATTAAAGATGGCCAAGAAATATCAACCGAACCGAAAGTGCTCGCGCAACCCGTAACTTCTTTAACCGCATCTAGGGTCGCGGCTATGATGGTTAGCGTTGTAGATAATTCATTTGATAGAAAGGCGGCGGTACCCGGGTATAGCGTAGCGGGTAAAACCGGAACAGCGCAAATTCCAAATAAAGATAGTTCTGGATATTCTGATCAAACAATTCATTCCATTGTTGGTTTTGCTCCGGCATACGATCCGGTATTCATAGGGATAATAAAAGTTGACAACCCCCATGGTATTCGTTTTGCCGCAGATTCAGTAACGCCAACGTTTAGGGAAATTGCTTCGTTTATATTGCAGTACTATAAAGTTCCGCCTCAATAGTGGTCGGCGGTTTGTCGTTAAGGGAACTTTAATGTATAATACTTCTGATTTCAAGGGTACTGTTTTATCTGTGCTTGTTTTTAGTTTTAGATTTAAAGGTAGTTTAGGCCCTATCGTCTAGCCCGGTCTAGTCCCGATTTTCTTAAAATCCTTGCGGCTCGGCCCCATCGTCTAGTGGCCCAGGACGCATGGTTCTCATCCATGTAACACGGGTTCGACTCCCGTTGGGGCCGCAAGGATTTTATTAGAAAATCGAGGATCCTCGACATAGCAACAAAATTAAAAATTTTAGTTATGTCGGGAGACGCGTGGTTCTCATCCTGGTAACAGGGGTTCAAATCCCCTTGGGGCCGCATCACAAAAAGTCATCTTAATCAAGGATGATTTTTTTGTAAAAATATGAGATGATATAAATAGTTTCTTTGAAAAGCGAGGTGAATTAGATGAAAAAAGGTTTCAAAGCTTTAACAGCCTTCATTAAAAGAAAGCGTAAGTTAATCTCAATAATTGTTACGATTGTGTCCATCTTTGTTTTTTTGCTTTGGCTTAACAACAATGCAAAGACGACAAATAGCTCTCAAGAGCCTGAGCTTTCTAGTTTCGAGATACTAAGGGAAAGTGATCCAGGATTAGCTGATATATACGAAATAGTTGCAAGACAAGACGTAGAGTTGGTAGTTATAGATGAGTTAAGAAATACAATACAGGTATATCCAGTACCATCCGAAGATGACACTATTTTTACATCAGAAAGACCCATAATTTTTATTTATCCAGATGCGGTAGAAGATGAATTGTTTAACCGGTTAGTTTTTGAAAGTGGAGTTGAACAAAAACTGGAATTTAAAAATAACGGTGGGGGTTCTACAAATATTTGGATGTGGATAATAATCTTTGGTATTTTTTTCTTAACCATAAGGTGGGTTATAAAAAAAAGAAGGACTATGAGCGACGGAAATGGTTCGGGGAATAACGCAAACAATGGGGGAACTACTAAATCTATAGCCCAAGAGATTAAACCTGAAAACATAGAAACCAGATTTAGCGATGTCGCAGGAATAGACGAAATTCTAGTAGAGATAAAAGAAATAGAGGATTTTTTGAAAAATCCTGCAAAATATAAGGACCAAGGTGCAAGGTTGCCAAAGGGTGTGTTGCTATATGGACCTCCGGGAACCGGAAAAACTCTTATCGCTAGAGCCTTAGCTGGGGAAACTGGAGCAACATTTTTTAGCGCTAATGGTTCAGAGTTTGTAGAAATATTTGTAGGAAGCGGAGCCGCACGCATAAGAGATTTGTTTAAGAGAGCAAGAAAAAAAATTCCTTCCATAATTTTTATTGATGAGATAGACGGAGTTGGATCTCATAGAACCCAAGGAGTTGGGAGTGGTGGAGATACAGAAAAGGATAGCACATTAAACGCGCTTTTAGCAGAAATGGATGGTTTTGATAACAAGAAAGGGGTCATAATTGTAGGCGCAACTAACATGCGGGAAAAATTGGATCCAGCCCTTTTGCGTCCGGGACGCTTTGATAGGCACATCGAAGTCACTGCTCCTGATCGCAGAGGAAGATTGGCTATTCTGCATGTACATGCTACTAATAAAAAACTTTTTGATGAACAAGATTTGGAATGGTTAGCCGGCAAAACAACGGGTTTTTCTGGAGCAGATCTTGAGAATGTTTTAAACGAAGCTGCGATATTGGTAGCTCGAGAGGAAAAAGAAAATATAACGCGCGATATTTTACAAAAAGCACTTGATAAGATTATTTCTGGGATAGATAGAAACATTCTCATTTCCAGAGAAGATAAAATAACGGTTGCATATCATGAGGCGGGACATACGCTAGTTGGTTATGTTTTAGCGACTATTGATCCGTTGGAATCAGTTACAATCTTGCCTAAAACTAGTTCACTAGGTCATACAGTATTTTCGCCATCCGAAGATAAATACTTAAGAAGAAGCGACGAACTTTTAGATATGATAGCTATGAGCTTGGGTGGACGCGCGGCAGAACATATTGGAAGATTTGGTCCAACAACTGGATCTGGGGACGATATAGAAAAAGCAACTGGCATAGTGAGAGAAATGGTGTATTATTACGCAATGTTTCCAGATATCGGACCTGTTAATTATTTAAACAAGCAAAACCCCCACAGACAACCAGAAATCTCTGAAGAGCAGAGAGCCAAGTTGGACAGTAAAATATCTTACATTATGGAAAGAGAACTAGAGCAAGCTCGTAGGATTCTTAACCGGTACTTTAGCGGTTTGAAAGCTCTTGTTGAGGCGTTATTAGTAAAGGAAACTCTGACAGGGAAAGAAGTTGAAGAAATTTTTAATGGTTATAATATAAAAGCTGCTTCACTCAAACGTAATGAAGAAGGAGAGTTAATTTTTTAATCCTGCAAATGCAGGATTTTTTATTTACACCAAAGCAGCTTTATGGTAGAAATAAGGTAGTTATTTCACAAGGAAGGACGAGATGAAGTTATCAGATATATCAAGAGGACGCAATAAGAAACCCAGAAGGAGTATAACAGGGTTAATTCTTATGGCTTTAGGAACGGCTTTGTTGTTTAACTACTTTTTCAGCGCTCCTACAAGAGCAACCGAAGTTTCACTTGATCAGTTTATGACAAATGTTTTGGAAAGCGAGGGTTTGCAAGAGGTATCTATTAAGAAAAATGGGGATATAATAATAGCAACTTTTTCAGATGAACAACCATGGAAAGATTCAGATGATAAAGAATATATTATTGTAAAAAGCAGTTATACCGATGGATACGAGGGAAGTTTAACAGAAGTATTGCTGGAAAAAAATATAAAATTTGAGGTGGTTAACGATGGCGGGGGATTTTTATCAGTATTTTTTGGACTTATTCCTTTTTTGCTATTTGTTGGAATACTTTTTTTGGTATTTAAAAAATCTTCTAATGCTAGCGGAGGAATATTTAATTTTGGCAAAAGCAAATCAAATATCCTTATTGAGAAACCCAAAGTGACATTTGCAGATGTGGCGGGTATAAATGAAGCTGTAGCCAATATGAAAGAAGTAAAAGATTTTCTTTCAAACTCTGAAAAATTTAGAAAAATGGGCGCGCGAATCCCTAAGGGAATTATGTTGATTGGTCCTCCTGGAACAGGTAAAACATTACTTGCCAAAGCAGTGGCTGGAGAAGCTGGCGTGCCTTTTATGAGCGTTGACGCTCCTTCGTTTGTAGAAATGTTTGTTGGTGTTGGCGCAAGCCGTGTGAGAGATATGTTCAGTAAGATAAGAGCAGTAGCTCCGGCGATTCTTTTTATTGATGAAATAGACGCAGTTGGTCGAAGTCGCGGTTATGGAATTGGTGGCGGAAACGATGAACGGGAGCAGGCCCTTAACCAGCTTCTTATTGGGTTAGACGGTTTTGATGAGAACGATAAAATTGTTGTGATAGCGGCAACAAATAGGCCGGACATTTTAGACCCCGCACTTTTGAGGCCGGGTAGATTTGATAGAAAAGTTGTTGTTGGTACGCCGGACAAATATGGTAGGGTAGAAATATTTAAAGTTCATATGAGAGGCAAACCCATCTCCTCGGAGGTGGATGTAAAGGTTCTTGCCGCTTCAGTCGCAGGTGCTACTGGCGCAGATATTGCGAGCATCGTTAATGAGGCAATATTAATTGCTGTGTCAGAAGACGCTTCGTTGGTAACGATGGCTCATTTTGAAAAGGCAATTGATAAGGTTGCTGCCGGTGACGCAAGACCGACAAGTATAATGTCAGAAGATGAAAAACGTGTTGTTGCTTATCATGAGACAGGGCATGCACTTTCGGCATATCTGCTTGAGGATGGAGATAGTGTTAGAAAATTATCCATTGTGCCCCGGGGATTATCTTTGGGACATACGCAGATCCTACCAGAGGAAGGTAGTGGAGAATTTTTGGCGTTTAAAAAGGGACTATTTGCAAACATAGTATCTTTGATGGGTGGCAGAGTTGCTGAAGAAATTATTAATCCCGGAAATCCAAGTACAGGTCCTTCAAATGACCTTAGTGTGGCAACCGGGATTGCAGATGCTATGGTAGTTAGATATGCAATGAGCGAAGATAAACTTGGATATCTTACATACGATGACTCTCCTGGACAAGTATTTCTCGGGCGAGACCTTCAGATGAAGCATGTTTCAGAAGAAACCACCGCGTTAATTGATGCAGAAAAACGGCGTTTCGTAAGTAATGCAAGAAATATTGCGTTTGGACTTCTGAAAGACCACGAAGAAGCTATAGACGCTATGGTAGGTATCTTGCTTGTGGAGGAGACAATTAGCGGCGACAGAATAGAAGAGATATTTAGTTCTGCTGGAGCCACAAAAGATAGTTACACACTTACGGATAATTTAGAGGGAGTGGTAAAAGTATAAAAGTTAAGCGATCTTAAGAAGATCGCTTTTTATTTTTGATTAAGACAACCGTTATTCCCATCGCCAGTGATAAAACTCCCGCAACAGTAAATATGACCAGTTGAGACTTGTACAGTGAATTATTTTTAGATAGGAAAGCGGAAAGCTCTTTGGGATTTGGTGGATCTTGTATGTTGGTTGGTGTTTTTTCTACTTGTTTTGTCGTGGATTTGGGAGTAATTTCTGCTTGCGTATCTTTAACTGGCAAGGTTTCTGATGTGTTAGGCAAGGGAGTGGTGTTGTCCTGAGTTTCAATTGTTTGTGTCTCTTCTTGTTTAACTAAATCGTTTGACATAGTGGGTGTGTTATTAGTTGATCCTGGAGTTAAATTTTCTGTCCACTGCCAATTTTTTTCTATCAACGCATACGCGAGATTGTCATTAGCTTTATCTGCGTAACTTATTTCATAGGTAACAGTTTTATTGGGGTCTAATAATCTGACAGAATCTCCCCCGGTGTTGTTTAGTTGAATTTTTGTGTCTTGTATATTAAAAACCAAATAAGACTTGGGAGCTATCAAAGTTCCAAGTGGAATTTCATATGTTTTACTGCCCCCTTCTATATCATCTAGAAACCATCCAGATAAATCCACAGATTCGCTTGAAGAGTTAAAAAGCTCAATCCATTCGCTGTCGGAGTCCTTGCCTTCTGGATTGGGCAAAAACTCATTAATAATAACCGCAGGCTCTTGTGCCCTTGAGGTTTTATAAATAAAAAATAACCCAAGAATGGTTAAAATTAATAACGATATTAAACCCAAAAAACATTTTTTACATTTCATGGGCTTTACTTTATCAAATAATTAGCCAAGTGTCTATTGACGGACATTAAACAGTATGCTATAAAGTCATCAGTACTTGCCCCCTACCAGCCAGAAAGAGGACGAAATGACAACTAAAGTATCTTATGTATACAAGTCAAACAAGAACTATGTTCCCAAGTGGGTTATTGCTTTTACTTATCACTGGTGGAGATTTTTGCTTAAGCCGTTTGGACGTGATACAAAAGATACTTGGAATAACCAGATTTGTAAAAAGTTTTGGGCTTTAGTTGGGGTATTTTTTGCCCCTTATGTTGTATTTTCTTCACTGGGCAGTATTTTTGGAAATGACATCTTAAGTGAGATGGCATGGGCATTTCTTGTGACAGTTCCCGCTGTACTGCTTGGAACTTGGGGGTTGCGTGTGTTCTTTGAAAATCATGGTCGAGGGATTGCAAATGTGTTGAACAAGGCAATAGATGCAGTTATTGAATTCTTCAAGAAAAAAGTTGTTTGGATTCCTCTTGTTTTGGTATTTTCCGTAGCAATGGTTTGGCTTCTTGTATATTTTGTGATTCTTTGTGTCCAGTCATACAAATGGATTTTCTTAGTGGTTGGCGGTATTGTAACTATTGGGGTCATTCTTGTTTCGTTGGTTTTAGGAATTAGAGAGTTGGCCAGAGGGATTGATAGTTGGTGGAATGATTGGGATAGACAGGCGGAGAGGAATCGCAAGAGAAGAATCAGAAATAAAGCAGCAGATGAAGCAAAGACAGAGTGGGAAAGACAGGTTCGAATTCGTAAGGTCCAACGAAACAATCGACGCAGTCATTTGAATCCAGTTACTAAGTTTTTTCTTAGCTTGATGAGGGGAATTTTAAAAGGGTTAACGTTTATATTAGAACTTGCTGTGGCTATTTTTATGGGCATCATTCGTATTGGAGTCTCTTTATTGAAGGGAGTGGGGGTTATGATTAGATCGACATATCAGAGAACATGTCCTATTGTAACCGTAAAACGTGTTGTGCTTTCACAAGAAGAGAAAGCTAAATAAAGTTTCTAGACCACCATTTGGTGGTCTATTTTTATTTGTGCTATTATAAATTTATAATTAACAAGAAATTTATGAGTCAGCAGATAACCTATAGAGGTTATAAAATTGAAACAAAAGTATATCAAGATAAAGATACGGGTAAATGGGTGCCTCGGGTTGCGATTAGCGCGCTGGATGAGGCAAGAAATTTTGAAGAAACCCCTGTAACTTGGGAAGAAGAATTTGATACGCAAGAAGAAGCAGAAAATTTTGCTTTGGATGGAATAGAGTTTTATATTGATGAAAAGTTTTAAATAACTATGTTAGACGTAAATTTTATAAGAGAAAATTCTAAAAAAGTTGAAGCAGGGGCGCATAATAAGGGCTTTGATATTGACGTAGATAGAATTTTAAAATTAGACAAACAGCACAGGGAGTTGCTGCAGGCCGTTGAAGGATTAAGGGCAAGAAAGAATCAGATATCTTCTGAAATCCCTAAATTAAACGAATCAGAAAGAGGAGCTAAGCTGAAAGAAGCGGAACAAATAAAGATAGAATTGAAAGAAAAAGAAGATGATTTAAATAAAATATCAAGCGAGTTAAATATATTGCTTTTGAGTATTCCCAATATACCGTTTGATGATGTTCCGGTAGGCAAAGACGAAAGCGGGAATAAAGTTTTACGCCTTGAAGGTAAAATTACAGAATCTAAGTTTGCGTCAAAAGATTATATGGAACTTGCTTCACAGCACGATTTAATAGACATAGAGCGTGCTTCTAAGCTTTCGGGGACTCGTTTTGGATATTTAAAAAACGAAGCTGTGCAATTGGAATTTGCCCTTGTAAATTTTGCTATGGATGTTCTTAAAAAAGAAGGATTTAAGCCAATGGTACCGCCAGTTATGATAAAACCAGAGTATATGGCGAAACTAGGGTATTTAGGAGAAGGATGGGAAGATGATATTTATCACTTGGAAAAAGATAACTTAACATTGGTGGGAACCAGCGAACAGACGCTCGTACCGATGTTTGCAGATGAAATTCTTCAGGAAGAAGATTTGCCACTGCGTTTTGTGGGATTTTCAAGTTGTTTTAGGCGTGAAGCAGGTTCGTATGGAAAAGACACAAAAGGGATATTGCGGGTTCATCAGTTTGATAAAGTAGAAATGGTTTCATTTGTTCACCCAGATAAATCCAGGGAAGAACACAAGTTTTTACTAAGTATGCAGGAAAAATTAATGAAGGCGCTGGAAATTCCCTATCAGGTAGTTCACATATGCACCGGGGATACAGGTTTTCCAATGGCAGAAAAATTTGATATTGAAAGTTGGGTTCCGGGAGAAAAAAAATACAGAGAAACACATTCTACGAGCAACGCGACAGATTTTCAAGCAAGGAGGTTAAATACTCGTTTTAAAACTAAAGACAATAAACTGGAATTCGTGCACATATTGAATGGAACAGCATTTGCTATTGGCAGAACGTTGATTGCCTTAATGGAAAACCATCAAACTGAAAACGGAGGTATAAAAATACCCAAAGCGCTACATAAATATGTAGGATTTAAAAAAATAGGGTAATTATGTTTAAAAAACGCAACACGCGCCGTTTTAACTATAAAAGCGCTGTTATAAAAAGAACGCGCCCTCACAAAAAGAGGGTTTTATTTGTTAAACGCGTGCGTAATGTATTTTCATCTAAAATTTATATTATGCTTGGTATTTTTCTTGCCTCGGCGATAGGAGTTGGATATTTTTTATTTTTTACGAATCACTTTTTAATAACAGATATTAAGATTGGTGGGGTAAGTGAAAGTACGCAAAAAGAAATTATTGAATACTATAATAAGGTATCGCAACAAAGAAAGTTTTTGATATTAAAACAAAATAAAACAGTAAGTTTTTCTGCGAGGGAATTTGAGAAGAATATATTATTTGAACTTCCTAAGATAAAAAAAATAGAAATTAGGATAAAAATGCCCCATACATTAAATATGAAAGTGCAAGAAAGAACGCAGGAAGGAATTTGGTGTGCTTATGCCAAAGCGGAGGCTCCCCAGTGTTTTTTCTATGATTCTTCGGGGGTAATTTATGAAGAGGCCCCAAATTCCGTGAGGGGTAGTTTAATTAAAATTATTCGGGACTCGCGTGTGGCGACAGCTAGTTTGGGTAGCGCTATTATGAGTTTAGAAATTTTGGAATACGCTAATGATTTAATTGAATCTTTGGACACGGCATACGAGAGGCCAAGTTATATACTTATCAAAAATAACGATGAAATTTCTGCTGGATTTTCTCTAGGCTGGGAGGCCCAATTTTCTAGAAGTCAGGATTTAATGGAAAGCGTAGAAAATTTAGTCTTGATTTTAAATGAAGAAATCGGATTGCGGATAGGGGAGCTTTTGTATGTGGATTTGCGCCTAGGCAACAAGGCGTTCTACAAGTGGCAGGGAGGAACATAATAAGAATAAAAAACAGAGCCAAACTCTGTTTTTTATTCTTTCACGCTTATCATTCTATGTGATAGACAAAAATTGAATAATTTATTACCGCAATAGGGTCGTATTTATTTAGCCAGCTATAATATCCGGTGGCATTTGGAAAGTTGCGTACTGGTTTGCCTCGGCCATTTTGTAGGTTAGTTGCAGAGACCGCAATCCATCCCGTTTTATCTTGGGACGTGTCCAAGGGGTTAAATGGCTCGTATTTATCTTGTAAGTAATATTGAGGTGAAGCCGTGCCAAAATAATCCAATTTTATGTTTTGTATGTTATTTTTTTTGACAAAAACGGCAAGCGCTCTCAAATCCTGCCCCCAATCTAAATTAGAATCCACAGCATACTTGTAGCCATTGCGCGGGCCTCCTGCTAATTCGTTAAAATAGGCTAACGAGTGAGGATAAATAGAAAGGGAGCTTAAAAAATACCATAACAACAGAACAGTAATTAGAGCGATTTTAAACCATCGTGTAAATATATATGTCACTAGCGCTTTAATTTGCTGAAAAAAGTTTAAATTGCGTAGCAAAGTGTTTCTTTTTGTCCAGTTTGCCAAAATTCCCGCTAGAATTATATACAAAAAAGGGAAGGTGGGTAAAACATGGCGTAGTCCTATATTTAAATTACTTAACATACTTACCAGCCAATAAATTGCCACAAACACTAAAAGCGCAAGTTCCACAAAATATTCAGAGCCCCATTGCGCGAGCATATGCCTAAACTTTTTTAGTCGCTCACTAAAGGTTTTTGCTATACGCAATGCAATTTTTGTTTGCTTATACCAACCAGTCCAAATTATTATAATTGCGATTGCTATAAGTAGTAAAAAAGAAGTAGGCACTTTGAGTAAAAATATAATTGGGAAATAGTTAGTCCATGCGTTGTTGGCAACCTCACCCATAAAATACAAAGTGTTGCCGCCAGTTACGCGTTGAAATACCATTAAATGCCCTAATAAAAATTCCGAATATGGTCTAAGCGCTGGTTTTTCCGCCATCCAGCTTACTGCGTTTGCAAGCGTAGGGTAGGGTGAGTTTTCTAGTATAGTTTTTGTGTCGTGTATTTGTTTTTCAATTGGATATCCAGAGGTTGTATAGTAATAGACAGGATATATAATGATAAGCCCGATTATTCCTATTAAAATAAGTTTTCCAAAATACCAAACCATTCTTTTTACAGTTGCAAAACTTATAAGTTTAAGGGGGCGATGTTTAAGTATTACCCATAAAACAGCAGTTAACGTAAAATAGGGAATGAGCAGAATAAGTGAAAATTTCATCAGCTGGGCTATTCCAAATGCAATGCCGGCGATTAGTAGGTTTTTATTATTTTGTTTTTGAAGGTATTTTATAAAAAAATATGTGGCAAACAAAAAAGCAAACGTCGCTCCCACGTCTGTTGCGACAAATACCCCATGTGCTAGAAAGTTAGGAGAAAATACAAATAGAGTTAAGGCAAATAGTCCTGCGTATGCGCCGTAAAGTTTACGGGTCCAAATAAAAATAATAACGCCAAGTAAAAGCGTTATTAAAATTGGTCCAACTCGCGCCCAAAAAGTTATAGAGATTGGGTTGTTATCTGACCAATGCAAAAATTGATTTCCTGCGTCCCACTGGCCATTTACATCATTTTGCCACGAGGCGTCGTTGATTGGGAAATTCAAATTTTGGAAGCTAAGAGGTAACGCGGCTATCATTTTAATCAATGGTGGATGTTCTGGGTTCAAACGATAATCGCGCAAATTATTGTAAGCGTATCCTGCTACAATATGCGGACTTTCATCGGTAATCGTTGTTTCTATACTTGCCCGGTATACCAACAAGGAAGCCATTGTAGCTAATAATAAACCTGCAACTACTGTACTTCTACTGATTTTACGCATGCTCTTATTATAGCACGCGTATGGTATAATATGAGCATAACATTAATATTTTAAATATGGAGCCCAAATTATTGGAAAGCGGAATCTCATTTAAAAAAAACGATTTTTTGTCTGCGGTTATAATAGGCGAGGCAGTTGCGTGGCTTTTATTTATAATGGCGCAAGTCAATGCCCGTTATCTACCGTTGCCCGCTGGCGTTGTTAATAGTTTAAGTTCTCCGTGGTTGCTAGCTATTAGTTTTCCTATACTTTCGGTGGCAGGTCTTTATGTATTTTATTTTTTAGGTAAGAAGGTAAGGGCGTTATATCAGGTAGCAAAATTTGCTCTTATTGGCGCACTGAATACTTTTGTAGACTTAGGAATTTTGAATTTATTAATCCTTTTAACAGGTATTACTTCAGGTTTTGGATTTCTTGCGTTCAAGGGTGTTTCGTTTGTTATTGCGGTTGTGAACAGCTATTTTTGGAATAAATTTTGGACTTTTAAAAGTGGAAGGTCTACAACTCAAAAAGAATTTTTTCAGTTTTTTGTAGTTAGTGCGATTGGAGTTTTTTTAAATGTCGGCGTAGCCTATTTTATAGTAGATATTATTGGGCCCCAAAGAGGATTAACGCCAGAGATTTGGGCAAATGTAGGAGCATTAATTGCTACATTTATCGTTCTTGTTTGGAATTTTATAGGATATAAACTTTGGGTGTTTAAAAAATAAGCTCGCTTTGCGAGCAGTAACTAGTAATCAGTAAGTAGTAATGAGTGGTAGGTGGTAAACACATAACATAGAACACATAACAAAAGAAAGGATAACTAAATAACTACACAACAAAAACAATGGAATTTATTTATATTACAACCACCGCATTTTTGCTGGTGGGCATTGTTTATCTATTCTGGAGTCAAAATAAAAAATCGGACAAAAAACCGGATGCTTTTATGATGTTGCAGAATCAGCTAAACGAATTGCGGAATGTTTTAGATAGTAAATTAGGCGAAAGCGCTAAAGACATGCAGGAATCAGTTAAAACACAATTTCGTGAATCTCAAAAATTAATACGCGATATCACAGAACAGTTGATAGAGGTTAAGAAAACAAATGAGCAGGTATTTAATATGACCGATCAGTTAAAAAATTTAGAGCAGGTATTAAAAAATCAAAAGCAACGCGGTAGTTTAGGAGAAGCAGGTCTTGAGTTGATTTTAAGTAACATTTTGCCCCCGACTGCATACAAGATGCAATATCAATTTGAAGATGGAACGATGGTGGATGCGGCAATATTTGTTAAGGATATAATAATACCGGTTGATGCGAAATTTTCTCTAGATAACTACATGCGCATAATAAATGAAAAAGATGATGAGCGTCGTAAAATTTTAGAAAAGGAGTTTGTAAACGATCTTAAAAAAAGAATAGATGAAACTGCAAAATATATAAAACCACGCGAAGGAACAGCACCCTTTGCTTTTATGTATATTCCTGCGGAAGCAATTTACTATGACTTACTCGTGAATGAGGTGGGAGCGGTGGCTATTAATACACGAAATTTAATAGAATATGCACAAAAAGATAGAAAAGTAATGATTATTTCTCCAAATACATTTACAGCTTATTTGCAAACAGTTCTTCAAGGCCTTCGCGCAGCAGAGATAGAAAAAAATACAGAACGCATTATAAAACAAATACAGGCGCTAACTCATCATGTGGGTAGTTATCAGGAATATATGACCAAACTTGGTAATTCTTTAAGCACAACGGTTAATCATTATAATCGCAGTTTTAAGGAACTAAAGAAAATAGATAAAGATGTAGCGCGAATAACGCAAGGAGAGAGCAGTTTAGAACCCGTAGCTATAGATGGTCCCAGGATGGACGATGAATAGAGCTTGAAAAATTTATACAGATAGTATACAATCTTAATCATATGTCAGATAAATTGGCAGTAATAAAAACTGGCGGAAAACAATATAAAGTTAGCGAAGGCGACAAAATACGAGTGGAAAAACTTTCTAAAGAAGAGGGGAGTGTTGTTAGTTTTCCTGATGTCTTACTTTATGTTGATGGTGAAAATGTAGACGTCGGTACGCCCACAGTGAGTGGCGTGAGTGTAGAGGGGAAAGTTTTGGGGGAAGGTAAGGCAGATAAGGTTGTTGTTTTTAAATATAAAAAAAGAAAAAGATATAGCAAAAAGAAGGGCCATAGGCAACAGTATACGCAAGTTGAGATAACTACAATTAGGAAAGGAGCATCTATTGCTTCAAAAAGTAGCAATACAACTTCGGCGCAAGTAAAAAATAAAAAAAATAAAAAATAGTACAGTTTATTAAAAAAAGAGTTTGTACAATTTATTTCACGCTGCCATTCGCTACGCTCATTCCCGCTTACGACGAAATAAATTATACAAACTCTTTTTTTTTAACAAACAGTAAAATTTATTCCACAATGTCACTTCATTCTCGCCTGTCTGTCTACCTGCACGTTGTGCGTAGGCAGGCGACAGGCAGGCTTACGACGGAATAAACTGTACTGTACTATTTTTTATTTGCTGTGGGTTAGTGTCTATTTTTTAGCGCGTTTCTTAGGGTTTCTTCGTCTGCGTATTCTAGCTCGCTTCCAGTAGATAGTCCGCGTCCTAAACTTGTTAGTGTAACATTGTTTAATTCATTTTCTTTAAACATTTCTTTTATATACATAGCTGTAAAATTGCCTTCCCTTGTATTATTTAATGCGAGTATAACTTCTGGGTTAGTTTCTCTTTTTAGTTTTTTTACCAGGTTTTTTACTTGTTCTTTTGCGCTTTGAGTTTTTTCAACAGGGGATATATTTTTTCCCAATACAAAATATACTCCATTGTGTATATTTGTTTTTTCTAGGTTTAGTGCGTCTCCTTCTTTTTCTACGACATATATAGTTTTTTTATCACGTCTAGAATCAGAGCATATAGTGCACAGGTTATTTTTTTTCAATCCAGGCAAGTTACAGTTACTACATAGTTTAACTTCAGTTGACATAGATTGCAATGATTGTATGAAGCTTTCTATATATTCTTTTGGTTGTTTAGATAGAAAAAAAACAAAGCGGCTTGCTTGCCGCGGACCTATTCCTGGAAATTTTTCAAAAAATTTTTGCAGTTGTTGTAAGGGTTTTGGCAGCATATTTTCAATTAACTTGGTATATCCTCCATCTCGATGTTTTCTTCGGTTTCTTTAGCATTCGACATATTCGTTTCTCGACGTTTTTCTAAACTGCTAAAGCTTGCAGAGTTTTTGTTAAAAAATAGGTTAATTTTTCCGATAGGACCATTTCGATGCTTTGCTATATGTATTTCCGCTATGTTTTCTTTTTCAGGATCATCTGCTTTTAAATCTCTATAAATAAACAAAACAACATCTGCGTCTTGTTCAAGCGCCCCCGACTCTCTAAGGTCAGAAAGTTTTGGTATTGCAGGATGTCTTTGCTCCACAGCACGCGAAAGCTGGCTTAATGCAAGTACTGGTATGTTTAACTCTCTTGCCAGAGCCTTAAGTGAACGCGAGATTTCTGTAATCTGTTGTACCATATTTTCTGTGGATGTTTTTGGGTGAATAAGTTGTAAATAATCCACTACTAGAAGTCCCAAACCGTGTTCTGCTTGTAATCGTCTTGCCATCGCGCGCATTTGCAATACAGAAAAAGTTAGTCCATCATCAATAAAAATTGGAGCTTCGGATAATGTGCCTAAGGCAGATTGAATTTTTTCAAAATCATTATATTCTCCTTTGCTATTTAATCTTCCGGTTCTCAACTTCCACAAATCAACGCCTGCCTCTGCGGCAATGAGCCTATCCACTATTTGGTCTTTACTCATTTCCAAGCTAAATATGCCTACGGGTATTTTATATTTTACGGATACTTTTCTTGCAATGTCTAGCGCCAATGCAGATTTACCAAAAGATGGACGAGCAGCTAAGATAATCAAGTCTGTTTTTTGGAGACCCGCTAATATATAATCTAGTTCCGAAAAACCAGTTGGGATACCTCGTAATTCACCGTCTCCTTTGTGCAACCTATCTATTCTCTCAAACGCTTCTTCCAGAGATGTTTTTAATTTTCCAAAAGTTTGTGTATTTGCGCGACTAGCAATTTGGAACACTTTCTGTTCAGCTTCATCCAGTAACACGTCTACATCTTCGTGTTCCGAATATCCTAACTGCGCTATATGGTAAGAACTTTCTATTAGTTTGCGTAGGATAGATTTTTTATGCACTATGTCTGCATAGTGAACTATGTGGGACGCAGAAGGCACAGAGTTGACAAGAGAGGTTAGTATAGTTTTC
>Ga0156196_106_pt1 | contig 30157 bp, 39 predicted proteins | sample RifCSPlowO2_12_FD_107849 | JGI IMG/M metagenome (GOLD analysis project Ga0156196, IMG submission 107849) | Candidatus Spechtbacteria bacterium RIFCSPLOWO2_12_FULL_38_22 | reverse complement strand
AAGCCTTTCTTGCCCGAACCTCCTTTAAATACTAAGTATTCTAAGTTTTTAACCAACTTCTTGTAGTTATCTACGACCTCTGAAGTGTTGTCCCCTCCGGTAGAATCTATCACAACCAAGATCTCATAGCTATAATCCTGCTCGCTTAGATATTTATCCACATCAAGAAGCGTATTGCCGATACGCTTTGCTTCATTGTACGCTGGAATAATTACAGATAGATGCGGAGTTTTTTCAGACATATATGCTTATTTTAACACAAAAACCTCGCTCTAAGCGAGGTTTTTGTGTTATTAAAATTTATGCTGTTTTCTTTGTTTCTTTTTATCCGCCTGACGCTTTTTATCTTCAAGACGTTTTTCTTTACTTGCTTTTGTGGGTTTTGTTTTTACACGTTTTTTCCTTGGTTTTAAAGCATCACCAATAATTTTATTTAATCTTTCTAACGCATTTTGAGTATTGTCATACTGTGAGCGAGATTCCGTACTTTGCACTAAAAGTTCGCCACCTTCTGTTAATCTAGCTCCCAAGCGTTCAAAAAGTATGGCCCTCTGTTCCTCTGTAAATTTTTGTGATGTTGCAATGTTAAAACGGAGTCGAACTCCCGATTCTACTTTATTTACGTTTTGCCCTCCAGGACCCGAGGACAGCATTGTTTCGCGCACAACATCACTTAAATCAATCTGTGCCTTTGGCATATTGTTTGGTTTTTCGTAGGCCATATTTATGTATATTGTATCACAGAGAACAGAGTTCAAACCAAAATTTATTTAGCTTAGCGGAATCACTTTTGTCCATCCATATGACGGCCGTCATATGGATGGACAAAAAAAGGTGGGACACCCTAAATAAAAACCACGCAAAATTTGCGTGGAATGGTTTTAAACAAAATAAAGAAAAGCAAGCACCACAAGCCACACAGCAACACATCCCAGTGGCAAAAAGACACTAGCCATTCCATATGAATTTTTAGAATCTACAACGATTCCGATAAACAAGCTAAGAAAAAGACTAACCACAAACCATGCAATAACTGACATAAGTACCTCCTGTTAGGCGAGCTTGTGTACCAAATATAGCTTACAGTACTTTAACTACTGAGTCAAGATGTCTGCGCCTCTTTTTGTAATTACAACAGTGTGTTCTGCATACGCCGTTGTGTAACCGTGGGAACTTACGTAACCGAAATTATCTTTATGAAGCTTAAGGTCTGCTGGGCCCGCCTGCCTGCCGAAGCCAGGCGCAGGCACGGCAACGACCATCGGTTCTATCGCGATAACCATACCTTCTTTTAGCTCCTGCCCACTTCTCCTGCTTCCATAGTTCGGTACGCTTGGATCTTCATGTAAAGCCCTGCCAATGCCATGACCTACCAGTTCTTTTACCACCTCAAAGCCCTCACTTTTTATATAACGCTCTATTGTGTTGCCTATATCACCGGTGGTATTTCCGATACGAGCTTTTTTTATACCAAGTTTTAACGCTTTTCGTGTAACCCTTATTAAACGCTTCGCTTCATAACTAATTTCCCCTACGCCAACCGTTTCACCCATATCCGAATACCAGCCATCTTTGATTACCCCAAAATCCAAACTTAAAATATCCCCTTCTTTAAGCGGAATACTATTTGGAACACCATGAACCACAACATCATTAACGGAAGTGCAAATTACGGCTGGGAAACCTTCGTAGTCTTTAAAAGCCGACTTAACTTCATATTTTTTTATTAGTTTTTCAGCTAAAACATTCAATTCTAAAGTAGTAGCTCCTGGAACAACAGCTTTTTTTACCTCATCCAAAATAAGAGCGGCAATTCTACCGCTTTCTCGCATATGCGCTATTTCTTGTGGGGTTTTGATATGAATCATGCAAGTTAGTTATTAGCTTATAACTTTTAGTATATCCTGGTTGATTTTTTCCGGCCTCTGCTCTCCGTTAATAACAATTAATTTCCCTTGTTTTTTATAATATTCTACAACAGGAGTTACTCTCTTTTCAAAAAATTCCATTCTGCCTTCTATGGCCTTCTTATTATCGTCGTATCTCTTCCTACCTAAAAGACGTCGCATGCCCTCGTCAAAAGAAATCTCTAAATAAAGGTAAAAAGTATTGTGAGATCTTCCTAAAAATTCTAAAAAACTATCCAAATTCTTGGCTTCGTTTACCCTTCTTGGAAAACCATCAGCCAAAATACCATGCTCCTTCCTAAGATTGAATACCAAATCATGCATCCATAAAGTAGTTGCCAAATCATCGTAGGGTAGTCCTCCACTATCTAATATTTCTTTCACTTTTTTTCCTACATCACTATCTGTCTTAGCTAATTTTCTGAACCAGTCTCCTGTTCGTACTGAATAAAAATAACCAAACTTTTTCTGAAGCAATTCAGCTTGAGTACCCTTACCAGATCCAGAGCGACCTATTAAAATTACGTTCTTGGGCTTATTCATTAAAAAATACTTAGTTTATTACTAAGTATTTTACCACTTTAAACTACGAGCTAAAAGCTATCGGCTAAATTTATTCGTATTGTCGCATTACTATTTGACTTTTAACTTGCCTAATAGTTTCCAATACAACAGAAACTAAAATCAAAATAGATGTACCTCCAATTATAAAACTTAAACCACCGAGCCCACCTCCGCTTTGTCCTGTTCCGCTTAAACCCTGTACTATTGAGGGAACAATCGCTATAAACCCCAAAAAAATTGCGCCAATCAAAAGTGTCCTGTTTAAAATAAAGTGGATACGCTTAGCGGTTGGTGGTCCAGGCCTGATACCGGGGATAAATCCACCTTGGCGTTGCAGGTTTTGAGCTATGTTATCTGGGTTAAATGTAACTGCTGTATAAAAGTATGTAAAAAATACTACCAGCAAAAAATATACTGTAGAATATATAACTAAATCGTTTTGAAATGCGTTAAATATGTTTACTAGTTTTAACAAAAACGCATTAGTGGTGCCTGCAAAAAAGTTAGTTAGTATACCTGGAAATAAAATTAAAGACAGGGCAAAAATAATTGGAATAACTCCCGCAGGGTTTAACGTCATAGGTAAATATGTTGAAGATCCTCCATATACCTTGTTTCCCCTAACTTGTTTTGCATAAGATATGGGAACATTGCGTCTAGCTTCGTTTACAACGATAACTGTTGCTATTATAAAAAGTCCGACAAGAGCAAAGGCGATGTAGGAAGGAATATCTTGGGATGTAGAAGATATAGCTGCATTTCTAATACTTACGGGAAGACTCGCTATGATTCCCGCAAAAATTAAAAGGGAAATTCCATTTCCTATTCCCTTCTCGCTAATTAATTCGCCAAGCCACATCAACCACACAGCACCTGCGGTAATTGCCGTTAAAACACCAACTAACTGCATCCCGGATAACGCACCTAATATCCCCTGATTTGTAAATAAAACTACAAGACCCCAACCCTGTAAAACTGCAAGGGGTACGGTAAATATCCTTGAATACTGATTGAACTTTTGCTTGCCTTGTTCACCTTCCTCCTCATACATTTCTTTAAGACGAGGAAATATCATTGTTAAAAGCTGAAGAGTAATTGTGCTTGTGATGTAGGGCCCAAGACCCAACATTACTAAGGAAAGGTTGCTTAAAGCTCCGCCGGAAAATATATTTAAAATTCCAAAAAACTGATTCTGGTCTAAAAAACTTCGCAACTGAGCCACATCTATTCCAGGAATCGGAATTACTGCCGAAATACGAAATATACCCAAAACAAAAAGTACAAACAGTACCTTATTTCGAAGTTCTTTTATTTTAAAAACCGATTTTATTTGCTCCCACCAAGTCATATTTATTTTACAGTTCCCTTAATTTTTTCTATTTGCTCTTTTGCGCCTTTTGACAATTCCAATCTCTCTACCGTAATTCTCTTGGTTAACTTTCCTTTGCTTAAAAGTTTAACACGCGGTTTCATTCCTTTATATTTTCTCACAAGCCCATTTTTTAATAAATAATCCACGTTGACGATATCGCCTTCCTTTACCGCATTGTTAAGCTCGTCCATATTCAAAATAACACGATAAATATCTTTTATAGTACCTTGTTTTTTAACTCGCTGTCCCGCATCTCCGAGTTTCGCTGTTGGTCCTGACAACTTTGGGGTTCTAAAAATGTAATCCCAAATTTGAGGGCGTATATTTTTACCCGCTCTTGATTTTTGACCCTTCATTCCCTTACCCGAATACGTACCGCGCTTTCCTCCACGGCCAACTCTTCGTTTGCTTTTCAGATGTTTTGGTTTTTTTAGTTCATGAACTTGCATATCATTTTTACCGAAACTTATTAGTTAATAAAACTACCAAAAAATTCACCATATTTCTACTACTTGATCTCCTTACTATTTATTTTTTGTTTTTCCTCTTTCGGTTTAATTTTTGCCTTCTTCTGTTTATCCTTAACTTCTATTTTTTTATCTTCGCCAGATTTGAGCTCGGGGCGTCGAGAGTTACTCTTCATGCTTGATAAATCTTTTACTTGTTTGAGGGCATTAATTGTAGCAAGCGCAATGTTTAGTTTGTTTGTGCTTCTTGATAATATCTTCGTGGTTATGTCTTTATAGCCCGCTAAACCGCATATAACACGCACAGATCCCCCTGCGATTATACCTCTACCGCGTCTGCTTGGTTTTAATAAAACTACTGATCCAGTTTGTTTTCCTTTTATTTCATACGGCAAAGTACCCGCATCTGTCATTGGAACTTTTATTAACGCTTTCTTTGCCTGTCTTACCGCTTTGTTAATCGCCAAAGAGACATCTGCGCCCTTACCAACACCTATGCCAACCTTTCCTTTTTTGTCACCCAAAGCTATTGACGCTCTAAAACTAAACCTTCGACCACCTGCAACAACGCGCGCTACGCGTGCTATATCTAAAACCTTTTGATCATATTCCTGATCTTGTCTTGGCGATCTTCCTTGATTTCTGTCTGGAAATTTTTTTTGTTTTATTTGTTGAGCCATGATTATTTTAAAATTTTAAACCTGCGGACCTCGCGCTTTCGGCAAGGGCTTTAACCTTACCATGATATTTATACCCGCCTCTGTCAAAAACAACACTACTATAACCTGCTTTAATAGCCACTTTTGCAATTTCTTCGCCAACCAACTTAGACGTCTGGGTGTTATTGCCAGAAACCTTATTTTTTACTGACTTATCAGAAGCGCTCGCCAGAGTAGAACCAGAAGCATCATCAATAATAGTAGCGTATATATGATTATTTGATTTAAAAACAAATAACCTCGGCCTATCCGCGGTGCCGACTATTTTACCCCTGATCCTTTGATGTCTTCTTCTTCTTTTTGTTTTCTTGACAGTTAACATATTGTTTTTTGCAAAAGATTACTCAAAATATTTTCTCTCAAACTACACAACTAACTAGGCACTACCTGGGCCAGTTGCCGCTCTTTTTCCCGCCTTTCTTCTTACGCGTTCACCTTCATAACGAATACCCTTTCCTTTATACGGTTCTGGCTTACGGTTCTTTCTTATATTGGCCGTAAACTGTCCCACTAATTGCTTGTCTATGCCCGAAATATTTATTTTTGATTTATCAACCTGTACACTTAAGCCTTCTGGAATTTCCATTATAATAGGATGAGAATACCCTAAATTTAAAACGAGCTCTTTCCCCCTAACTTCGGCCTTATATCCAACTCCTTCTATTTCCAGAGTTTTTTTAAATCCTTCAGAAACTCCAATGACTATATTGGCCACCAATGCCCGAAACAGGCCCCAAAAAGCTTTTGACTCTGCCTTCTTTTTTATAATATCTAGCACTATATCATTATCTTCTTTTTTTATACTCAAAATATCAGGTACAACTAAACTCAATGTGCCCAAAGGACCCTTGATGCTTACATCATTATCTTTAATCTCCACTTCAACCTTATCTGGAATTTTTATTGGTTTTTTTCCGATGCGACTCATAATATTGTTGTATTTTATTTATAGAATTTAATTGTGGGTTGTAAACTTATTTTTAATTCTTACTTTGTATTTTGCGAGTGAAAAGAATAAAGCCCCTTCCTTACCATATTTCACAAATATATTCTCCCCCAACTTTTTCCTTTTTAGCACTTTCTCCAGTAAGCAACCCCCGAGGTGTTGATATTATGGCCCTACCATATCCTTCTTTAATTGGCCTTAAATTTTTATAAGACACATATAACCTTTGGCCCGGCTTACTAACACGTTTAAGTGAGTTAATATGTGACCCGCCACCTTCTCCATACTTAAGTTGAGCAACTATAATTAGCTTATGATTTCCACCTTTCGTTTCAACGCTACCTAAAAATCCCTCTTTTTCTAATAATTTTGCTAAATTAAACTTAACTTTAGAATAAGGAATTCTAACTAAATCCTTTTTTACGGCTTGCCCATTCCTTATTATTGTAAGCATATTCGCTATTGTATCCATATGTACTTCGCCAAATCAGACTTGGCTTCGTTAAAATAAAAATTTAAAAATTAAAATTAAAAATTGATGATATTTTATTTTGTTATATTACCAACTTGATTTCCTAACCCCGGGCAGTTCCCCTTTACTAGCCAGCTCCCTAAAACAAATTCTGCATAAATCAAAATACCGCATATATCCTCGACCTCTGCCGCATTTAAAACAGCGGTTCTTTTTTCTCGTAGAAAATTTCGGTTTTTTATATGTTTTTGCTATTTTTGATTTCTTTGCCATATTAAAATTTCCAAATATTTACTTCTTAAACGGAACCCCCAATTCTTTAAATAATTTAAGCGCATCAACTCTGCCGTTTGCTTTGGTAACCATGGTTGTCTCAAAACCCCAAGCAAAACTACTGGAGGGCAACTCGGGGAATATACTTGCTTCTTTAACTCCTACGGTCAAATTTCCGTTTTTATCTACCGATTTTTCAGATATACCTCTAAAATCTCTGGTTCTTGGAAGTGCTATGTGTATCAACCTTGCTAAAAAATCGTACATTAACTGTTTTCTTAAGGTAACTTTAAGACCGGTAGCATCGCCCTCTCGCAATTTAAATCCCGCAATAGATTTATGCGCATGTACAATACTGGGTTTTTGTCCGGATATTAAAGATATTCCCTCCGCTAAATCACTAAGCAGTTCCTCATCTTTCTTTTGGCTGGTCGTCTTTGCTCGTCTTACATTTACTATTTTTCCTACGCCTATATTCAAAACTATTTTTTCTAATCGTGGCGTAGAATGAACATTTAAATCACCCAATTCTTTAGATAGTTTTTTTAAAATACTATTATTATATGTCTTTTGTAAATCTACGGTTTCAGTCATGTTATTTTATTGTTTCTTCGCATTTTTTACATATTCTAAACTTTTCTTTTCCCTCAACTTTATAACCAACTCTTGTGGCTTTATTACATTTATCACATATCAATTTTATATTAGAAATATCTATGGGGACTGTAACTTCTACCATTTGCCCTTTTTCTCCCTGTTTTTTGGGGCGAACATGTTTTTTTTGTAAGTTTACACCCTCAACAATAACCCTAGACTTATCATAAAATACACTCATGACCTTACCTATTTTGCCACGATTTTTTCCTGAAATTACTAAAACTTTGTCCCCTTTTTTTATCTTCATAAACTATAATAACTCTTTAGCTAACGATGCTATTTTACTAAAACCTCTAGTTTTTATCTCTCTTGGAATAGGGCCGAATATACGCCCGCCCTTTGGTTGTGTTCCATCTAAAATAACTGCCGCATTATCGTCAAAAGAAATATATGAACCATCTTTTCTGCGAAACGGTTTCCTTTGTCTTACAATTACGGCACGAACCACTTCTTTCTTTTTTACTATACGTCGCGGCTCTGCTTTTTTAACTGACGCCACAATAATATCCCCTATCTGGGCATAACGACGCCTGCTTCCGCCAAGCACCTTGATTACCTTTATTTCCTTAGCCCCTGAATTGTCCGCTACTTTTAGTTTTGTTTGATTTTGAATCATATCTTAATTGCCCGCAAGGACAAATAAACTTTAGCTATTTTATTATTTTCCATCTCTTATCTTTGGATAACGGCCTTGTTTCTTCTATATTCACCACATCATCTATATTGAAAACCCCTGAATCATAGTGGACTTTGTATCGCTTTGATACTGTCTTCCTTTTTTTATATTTTGGATGCGCAACTAATCTATCTACAGCAACCACAAGAGTCTTCTGCATCTTATTAGAGACGACTTTGCCACGCATTCGTTTTGGATTTTTTTGTTTATTATTCTTTTCCATATTCTTTTAATAACGTAAGTATGCGAGCTATATCTTTTTTTGTTCCTCGCAACTCTCTTACGTTTTTTATATTCCCAGAAGAAATATTAATCTTAAACTGTACCGCCTTAGATCTTTTATCCTGAAGTAATTTTAATAGTTCGTCCTTGGGTTTTTGTCGTAATTCTTTTATACGCATATTAATCTCTTTTAATAAATTTTGTTTTAACTGGAAGTTTATATTTTGCTCTATCAAATGCGCCTCTTGCCACCTCTTCAGAAATTCCGCCTAATTCAAATATTATTCTTCCTGGACTTACAGGAACTACAAAATGGTCCACCGAACCTTTGCCCTTACCCATGGGGGTTTCCGCCCCTTTTCTGGTTATCGGTTTGTCAGGAAAAATTCGTATCCAGAGCTTCCCTCCGCGTTTAATATACCTTGTTATTGCGCGTCTTCCTGCTTCGATCTGTCTAGAAGTAATCCAAGATTCACCCTCTACTACTTGGAGTCCGTATTGGCCAAAACTTAAAGTCGTCCCGCGTCTATCTAGACTGGTATGACTGCGTCCTTTCCACCATTTTCTATGTTTTACTTTTTTTGGAATTAACATAATAATATTGAAACCTACAACTTAGGTTAACTTTTCTCCTTTGTGTATCCAAACCTTTACACCTATCATTCCGTATTTTGTTATTGCCTCTACGTACGCATAATCAATATCAGCCCTAAGTGTTTGTAAGGGAAGACTTCCTGCTTTTGCAAATTCTGTACGCGCCATCTCTGCGCCGTTTAACCTTCCTGCCACGGAGATCCTCGCGCCTTTTACGTCTTTGTTTGCCATAACTCTATCGAGCCCTCTTTTTATTACCTTTCTAAACGGTATCCTGCGTTCAATTTGTTCTGCTATGCTCAACGCTACCAAACGCGCGTTTGCGTCACTTTCCCGTATTTCACGGACTTCTATCCTCAATTCTGGCAACGAAAAATCACTTCTTTTTTCGCCTGACAAAAACCTAACCTTCTTGTGCAATAACTTGTTTAAATCTTTCTTTAATTGTTCAACCCCGGTTCCTGCTCTGCCAATTATTATTCCCGGGCGAGAAGTATAAATTATAACAGATACAGAGTTTGCAGAACGCTCTAATTCTATCTTTGCTATACTTGCTCCTTTTAAGTTATCTAAAATATACTTGCGTATTAAATAATCTTGCTGTACGTTTTCTTTATATTTTTTACTAGAAAACCACCTGGATCTCCATTCTTTTGTCACTGCCAATCTGTTATTCAACGGTTGCGTTTTATGTGTCATATACGTTTCGCTAAAATATAAAAATTTATTTTTCAACGACTGCTTCTGTTTTTCCTTTTTTATTTTCCTCCAACTTGATCTCGGGACGTCGAAGGTTAACCTCTGATTTTGACTTTTTAATGTCTTGCTTCTTCTCTTGTTCTCCGAGAATCAGGGTTATGTGACTTGTCTTTTTCTGTATTTGGTAAGCTACCCCACGAGCTCTTGGTCTGTGTCTTTTTAATTTAGGTCCTTCATTCACAAATATGTCCTTAATATACAAACCCTCATCCTTTGTGGATTCCTTTAGATTCTTGGCATTAGTCATGGCAGAATTTAATAATTTCAATAACGGTCCTGAGGCCTTCTTCGTAGAAAATTTAAGCTGATGCTGAGCATTCGTAGCGCTTGCTCCTCTAATCAAATCCGCGACCAGTCTAACTTTTCTTGGCGCTATTCTTAAATTTGATAATTTAGCTGAAAAAGTTTCCATTATTGTACTTGTTTTTGTTCTAATGTGGTTTGTAATCTACCGCCATGTCTAACAAATTTGCGAGTAGGAGAAAATTCTCCAAGCTTGTGCCCCACCATGTCTTCTGTTATAAATACCGGAACATGTTCGCGCCCATTGTGTACTCCTATTGTAAACCCCACCATGTCTGGCGTTATAGTGGAAGATCGAGACCAAGTTTTTATTATTGCCTTATCTCCCTTGGTCGCCTTCTGTATTTTCTCTATTAGTTTGGGGTCAATAAATGGTCCCTTTTTTAGTGATCGTGACATACTAATGTGCGCTATCGCTTTGTTTTTCTTCGTTTAATTATATACTTATTTGAATACTTTTTTCTTGATCTTGTTTTTACTCCATAAGCCTTTTTACCCCATCGCGTTTTAGGTCCACCCTTTAAACCAATCGGCGATCGGCCCTCTCCACCTCCGTGCGGATGCGCAACCGGACTCATGGCAGAACCCCTAACTTGTGGCCGTTTACCACGTAATCTATTTTTGCCTGCTTTTCCTAAAACCTGTTCCCTGTGTGAGGGATTTGATACACTACCTATCGTCGCAAGCACACTACTTTGTACTGTTCTTATTTCACTAGAGGGCATAGTAAGTTGGGTGTAACCCCCGTCATGGGCCAAGACTCGCGCATATGAACCAGCAGAACGCACAAGCTGACTACCCCTGCCTGGTTTAATTTCTATATTATGTACAAAAGTTCCTATGGGTGCATTTTTTAACTGCATTCTATTGCCATCCTTAATAGAAGTTTTTTCCGCAATTTCTATTACACTGCCTACCTTTATGCCTTCGTAAGCCAAAATATACTTTTTTATACCATTTTCATTTTTAGTAAGAGCAATAAATGAGCTTCTATATGGATCGTATTCAAGAGATAATACCTGTAATTTCTCACCAAATTTATCCTGCTTAAAATCTATATTCCTATATAGTTTCTTTGATCCACCCCCCTTGTGGCGCACTGTTATTTTTCCATTGCTTCTCCCCTTCTTCCTGTGAAAAGACGTAGTCAAAGATTTCTCTGGTTTGGTTTTTGTCAGAACTGAATAATCTGTAGATATTCTTCCTCTTTGGCCTGGGGTCGTGGGTTTTAATTTTTTCATATTAAAATTATTCTTTATTGTGGCAAAACTTCAATGCCATGCCCTTCTTTAAGCGTAACTACGGCCTTATCGTGCCTTGGTTTACTACCAACATCTCTTCGGTATCTTTTATTTTTTGGTTTAACAGATATTCTGTTTACCTTCTCAACTTTTACGCCGTACAAATCCTCTATTGCGCTTGTTACATCCTTTTTTGAAACCCCGCTGTATATCTCAAAAACATATTTCCCCTCAGTATTTTTAGATACGCTTTTTTCAGATATGTGGGGCCTTACTATAACATTGTGAGCAACATGTGCTTGATCTGATTTTATAACCGATGCTCCAGATTTTTTCTTTGATTTAGACTCGCTCAACGCTTCTTTGGTAAACTCTTTTGGAGGAGCGGGCTTTTTTACAAAACTATCGTCCTTTTTTTTAGGATGCCCTGCAATCTTTTTATTTCTTTTTGTAAATATGTGTTTTAAAATTGGCACGGTAATAATATATCAAACATCAAAACTTATTTTGTTGGACTTACTAAAAGTTTGTTTGTTTTTAAATTTGACTTTTCGTTTATATTTTTAATTTTTACATTTTGATTTTTAATCTTTGTCACATATTGCTTTACCAGTTCATCTATTGCGGTTTTTGAAAAAACGATATTCTCTCTTTGTAAAATGTCTACAATATTTAATCCCTCTATAAAAACCGGAGTAACCCTAGGAATGTTTCTAAAAACGAATTTAAAATTGTCATCTTTTTTTACACCAAACACAAGTATGGACTTTAAATCAAGTTTTAAATTTTTCAAAAGCGCATATCCTTGCTTGGTCTTTGGGCTATCGTAACTTAAACTTTCTACAACAAAAATATTCTTATTCCTTGCTTTATTGCTAAAGACGGTAAATATTGCTTTTGCGTTCATTTTTTTATTAACCTTACTTTCATACGATCGATCTTTTCTTGGACCAAATGTTGTTCCTCCGCCTACCCATATAGGAGACCTTATGGATCCGTGGCGGGCTTTACCGGTTCCTTTTTGTTTCCATGGTTTTATTCCACCTCCTCTCACCTCACCTCTGGTTTTTGTATGAGCATAATTTTTCCTTGCACTGGAAAGCTTTGCGTTAAATACTTGGTATACCAAGTCATTATTGAATGGTAAGTCAAAAAGATTATCAGGAGCGTCATATGTTCCAGTTTTTTTACCTTCCTTGTTATAAATGTTTATGTTCATTTTAGCGAGTAAATATTTCCAGCATACTGCCCTTAGTTCCGGGAACAGAGCCCACAATGCCTAACAAATTATTTTTTTCATCTATGTATGCAACGCGTAAATTAATTACGCTTTTTTTGTTAACACCCATATGCCCTGCCATTTTTAATCCTTTAAAAACCCTTTGGGGGAAAGCTGATCCAATAGACCCTGGTGCGCGTAACGTATGTTTCTGGCCATGCGACTTTGGTCCTCCGTGAAATCCCCAGCGCTTAACAACTCCCTGAAAACCCTTTCCTTTTGTCGTACCCCTGACAACTATCTCATCGTTTAATTCAAACTGTGAAACGCTAAGCTTATCCCCTAATTTTAACTCCTGGCCGGGGATCTTGAATTCTCTCAAAAACGCAAACCCTTTGTGCTTATCTGAAACAAATCCTTTCTGTTGGCCTTGTTGCGGTTTGTTGAGCCTCTTTACGCCAAAACCAACTTGTACCGCGCCATATCCATCTTTTTTTTCATCTAACAGTTTTGTAACAGTGACTGGCCCTGCTTCAACTATAGTAACTGGTTTTACGTTACCGTTTTCGTCAAAAATCTGTGTCATGCCTATTTTTTTTCCTAAAATATACTTGGACATACGGGCAATTTTAACCCGCCCAAGTTCTTAGACAGTTTTACCTCGCCTGTGGGGCGGGAACTTTTCCAAAAACTTGGGCGGGTTAGTTAATCCTATTTCTTTAATCTTTTTTTAATCCACCTTGCGCCACCGCTAAAGCTGGGGCGACACGCGGTCGCTAACATCCTGCGTCAAAATTGGAAGCGGTCAAAAAGCTACGGCGGATAAAGTAGTCACTAAGTTCGCTACGCTCATTAAGTGACTACTTCACATCTTTACTTCAATATCTATTCCTGCTGGCAAATTCAAGTCCATCAAAGCATCAATCAACTGGCTCGATGGATTATATATATCAATTAATCTTTTGTGAACTCGGGTTTCAAACTGTTCTCTGGCGTCTTTATGAACAAAAGTGGAACGGTTGACGGTGTATTTACTAATTTCTGTAGGAAGCGGAACAGGACCATGAATATCTGCGCCATGGCGCATGACTGTGTCCATAATTTGACGTACGCTAGAGTCAATAACCTGATGGTCATACGACTTTATTTTAATTCGTATTCTTTGCTTTACGTCTTCTTGTCCCTTGCGGGAGTCGCCTATGGTGGCTTTTTTAACTAATTTTTTAGGTTCTGTTTTGCTCGGCATGATCTTTACTCCGCTTTATTTTTTTTATTTAACTACTTTTGTAATAACTCCAGCTCCTACGGTCTTACCTCCTTCGCGAATAGCAAACCGTTGTTTTTCCTCCATCGCTACAGCAACTACTAGCTTGGCTTTAATGGTTAGTGTATCGCCAGGCATAACCATTTCGGTTCCTTCTTGCAATGTAACTTCTCCTGTCACATCTGTCGTTCTAAAATAAAACTGTGGTTTGTACCCTGTAAAAAATGGTGTGTGACGTCCCCCTTCTTCCTTCTTTAATACATAAATTTCTGCTTCAAATTCTGTATGAGGTGTAACACTGCCTGGGGCAGAAATTACCTGACCTCTTAAAATATCATCTTTTTTAAGACCTCTCAAAAGAAGCCCAACGTTATCTCCTGCCAAACCTTCATCAAGTAATTTATTAAACATTTCAACTCCGGTTACTGCGGTTTTGCTTGTGTCTTTCATTCCCACTAGTTCTACTTCTTCGCCAACCTTAACTTTGCCTCGTTCTATTCTTCCTGTGGCCACAGTCCCTCGTCCTTCAATAGAGAATACATCCTCCACCGGCATAAGAAATGGTTTATCTATTTCACGTTCTGGAATAGGTATATATTCGTCTAATTTTGCAAGAAGCTCATACATTGGCTTCACAGCCTCATCATCAGCACTTGAAGCGTTTAACGCCTGAAGGGCAGAACCCTTAATTACCGGCACCGCGTCTCCATCGTATTCATATTTACTTAATAATTCTCGAACTTCTGCCTCTACCAAATCTATCAACTCTGGATCGTCAACTTGATCAACCTTGTTTAGAAATACTAAAACCTTAGGTACTCCAACTTGACGGGCTAATAAGATGTGCTCGCGAGTTTGGGGCATTGGACCATCTGCGGCCGATACAACCAATATGGCGCCGTCCATTTGCGCGGCACCCGTAATCATGTTTTTAATGTAATCAGCATGTCCTGGCGCATCAATGTGAGCATAGTGACGATTCTCTGTCTCGTATTCCACATGCGCAAGAGCAATTGTAATTCCACGCTCTTTTTCTTCTGGAGCGGCATCAATTTGATCAACTCCTTTTTCGGACGCTCTCCAACCCTTTAGCTTAGCCGCCTTTAATATCGCAGCAGTCAAAGTAGTTTTTCCATGGTCCACATGACCAATGGTTCCTACATTAACATGCGGTTTTGTTCTTTCGAATTTTTCTTGAGCCATATGTTCTAACTTTTAGCTTTTAGCTTGTGGTTATAATAAACAACTACAAGTTATAGCTTCTTTTAATTTTATTTACTTAATTGTTCACGTTTGTTTAACGTCATTTTAGACGTATAAACATACAAAGTATATTTTACATTATACATAAATTGTGTCAACCCCTTGTCCTATAAATTCGATAGCTAAGCGCAACATAGGTAGCCACGTGGCAGATTGGTGGGTGCGGTTTAAGAAATTTAATCACCTCAATCCGCCAGCTGGCGAATTGAGGTGATTAATAAACGGCTCATCTTTAGTTGAGGTGATTAGGAAACGGCTCATCTAAAGATGAGGCGTTTTTTAAGATGTAATTCCAAAATCAAGCTTTAGTTTTGTGGAAATGTCTTAAAGTTAAAGGGGTCGGTTGTTTTGCCGTTTATTAATAGTTTCGCATGAGCGTTAAAGTTGTCTATGTTTATTAAATCGCTCTCATTAAATACGGGTTCAAATTGATTTTTTAAAAATTCCGCGTCACCTGTGCCAACACGAAAAGCAACCATAGAACCAACATTTCCAAAAACTGAATCGCGAATATTTTCTTGAAGTTGTTTTATAAATTGATGGGCAATAATTAGATTTAATTTGTATTTGCGAGCTTCCGCCAAAATCGTGGCAATGCTGTCTGTCGTAAAATTTTGAAACTCATCTATGTACAAATAAAAATCACTACGCTGATCCTGAGGAACATCCACACGGCTTAAAGCGCTAATCAAAAGCTTTCCCACGATAACAAGCCCTATCAAGTTAGCATTCAAATCCCCTACTTTTCCCTTGCTTAAATTAACCAAAATTATTTTCTTTTCATCCATTGCTTCTCTAAAATTCAAACTTGAATGTTTTTGACTAATAATTGGCTTCATAAATTCGTCTGTAACAAATCCGTCTATCTTGCTTGTTATGTAAGGCGCCATATTGCTTAAAGAGGCTTCGCCTCCCGCTTTCTCTGCCTGCTCCGTCCAAAATTTCTTAACTTCCATATTTTTAATACGATCTAGTTTCTCGCGCCTATAGGAAGCATCAGTTAATACGCGAGGAATATCCAAAAGAGTAGGAATTTCATGTTCATAATCTTCTAGCAGTAAAAGCGCCGCGCCACGAAAGTATTGGTCAAATATCGGCCCCATATGTTCTGCTAAAAACAACTTTTTAAATATCGCCAATAACTCATTTACAACAAGGGTTTTTTGCTCTGGTTTTTGAGTATTATACTCAAGCATGTTGAGACCAAACGGGTGAGATGGGTCTCCGGGGTCAAACCAAACAATATCTTTTTTTCTATCTTCGGGCACTGCGTGTAATAAATCTGTAACCAAATCTCCATGAGGGTCTATCACTGCAAGCCCCTCTCCTGCTTCTATGTCTTGACGCGCCATATTATACAAGAGAACAGATTTACCGGTTCCAGTCTGACCAACCGTATAAAGGTGTCGCCGTCTATCTTCTACAGACAGTCTTACCAATGTTTTTTCACCTCTAAATGTGTTCTCTCCCAGGATTACTCCTTCGCTTGGCAAGCTTTCGGGAGATTTTGCGGACTTAGATTTCAAAGATTTTGTTCCTATGCTCGTAGTGTATGTAGTTGGAAAATGAAATATACTTGCTATTTCCTCCACAGAAAGTAGTCCCGCGGTTTTAACTTGGGGAATTCTAAAAGAATAACGAAATACAAACTTCCGAAAACCGCTAGGTTTAACTTTGTTTACTTTCAATGAATTTCCTATTGGTGACCCATACTGCACAAATGCGGCTTCCAGCTCACTTAAAATATGCTGAGCCCTTAACTGATCGCTTGCAGAAGATACAAGGCGGATATTTGTCGCATAATGATACTTGGATAATTTAGACTGAAGCGCCTTAATTGTTGCTTCGTCAACCGGACCTCGCGCAAAATTATTTTCTTCTTTATCTTTATCGCCTGTCTTTAAAAAAGCTTTTTTAAAATCTTTTTTTGCAGAACCTACAACCTTGTCAAATGCAGAGCGAAAATCAAGTCCTTTTTGCATTTCTTGTATTACCGAAGTTGCCAACTTTTTCTGGTTTTTTGTATCTTGCGGAGTCAAAATCAGTTGGAGCGCAACTCCCTCGTTCTGTTTTTCTATCTTGGTCATTGCGGTTATGACATTTCCCATAGGATCAGCGCTAAGCGTTTGATAAGTTTGCAGTGGCAAAACAGAATGACGCTTAAGTGTTAAATATGAACCAGCTGATGCGCCACGGGGATTAAAGATATTATAATCTTTTACCTTTTCAACTTGCGCTTCCGGGAAAAAACCATGAACTTGCTTTTCTAAAATACTTTCAATTGATTTTGGCACCGCAATATAGGTATGCGCGCTTTCTCCTTCATTATGTACTGCCATTTCAAGGACTATATAGGGAACGCCTTCCCGTATGCCCTTCACCGACCCTGTTTTTAAATTAATAAAAGAAGAAAGAAACTGTTCCATTAAAGCTACGCGTTCTTTTTCATCTTTGTGTTCACCCTCTTTATCCTTTTCATATCTGGGAAGAATAACTAAAAAAAGCGACATATTAAGCGATCGCATAAGTATGCCTTTACTTTGAAGATGTTTAATTAAAATAAAACCTGTAACTACAAGGCCAAAAACCAAAATAAAAAACGCGATGGCAAAAAACATATGCTTAGGTCTGTTTTAATTTTCCAGTTTGTATAAGTTGATCATACAACCTATCAACAAGCGCGTCGTGAAACGCGTCCAAAAGAGCGGGGTTGTCATATGATTTAACTTCGTCTACGGCCGCATCTAAATTTTTTTCAAAAACAGTACTTACTAAATTATCAACTGTTGGTTTTAGGTCGGGATTGTCGTAAGATTTTTCCGTGCCGTCATCTTGTATGACATTAAAAACAGGTTGTTGTGTTGGTTGCTGTTGCATCTTGCCAAGTCTTTCGCCAACAACCCTACGCACAATCTCCTTGTGGTCTTCTTTGTTAATTGAAATGTCGCCAGACTCCTGGCGTACTTTTTCAACCTCTTGCACTATTTCGTCTAAGTAGTTTTCTATATTAAATGAAGCCATATAAGAATATTCTACCATATTTTACGCCGAAATAAACAAAATTAAACTTGCTAACGCTCATTTTTTGAAACATAAAACATACCGCGTCCGCCCGAAGTCCATTGACTAACGGACGAAGGAGGAAAACTTTAAACACAAAATACAAAAGTTATGTGTTTCAAGTTATATGTTCCAAATTACATGTTTATTGTTGAAAACTTTCTCCCAACAAGTATTGTATATGTGTTAAAATAAAAAAAATAAATAAAAAATAAATATGAGTTTTGAAGATGGTGGTTTTGAAGATAGCGTAGGGTTTAACCCAGACGACGCAGATTATTCTGACCCAGACGGAGACGGGTTTGATGTGGAAGAATCTCTAGAGGCCAAAGAACAAAAATTAAAAGAACTCCTAGAAAATTTTGATGTGCCCCCTACGAGATTGGAAAATAAGGACTGGAAATGGATGAATAGAAATTTGGGGATAAAATTAGAAAATAGAGAAAATTCAGACTACGAAGAAGTAGTCGGTTTATTGAAAGAGATTCTGGGAGATGAATTCATAGACGAAGTAATGTAACACAATATAAAAACCCCGCATATGCGGGGTTTTTATATTGGTAAATCTTCTATACTTACATCTGATCCATAACCATCGCCTAAACTTATTTGAGGAAGGCTGTTTTCGTCGCCTATATCTGTTAAATCTATCTGGAGATTGCTTAAATCTAGAGGCCGAGTATTGTAGTTATCTGATGCTTCTTGCGGCTGAACGGATTCTAAGGGTTGAATCGTTGTATATTGGTTTCCACTATACATGTCTTGATTTAAAGAAGCCTGTGGCTGATTTTGAATAGGTTGAACCAGTTCGTTTAACCGCATGTACTCATCCACAGATAAAACAACGTACCGAGGTTCACCATCTTCAATAATTACCGCCTTTTCGTTTGATGTTTTTAGTATCTTTTTTAATTTATCCCACATGTTATTTTATTTTTTTATTTTAACTTCTTTTTTCTATAATTTGTTGGGCTATGTTATTTGGAACTTCCGCATAGTGACTAAATTCCATAGTAGAAGTTCCTCTTCCTTGCGTCATACTTCTTAGATCCGTCGCATACCCAAACATTTCTGCAAGCGGAATAATAGCTTGTGCGGTTTTTAATTGTCCACGCTCGCCCATTTGATCAATCTGCGCTCGGCGGGAATTTAAATCACCCGTTACATCTCCATAATACGCCTCTGGAACGGCAACCTCAACCTTCATAACCGGCTCCAGTAAAATCGGCTTTGCTTGTTTTGCGCCTTCTTGAAACGCAATAGATCCGGCTATCTTAAACGCCGCCTCGCTTGAATCAACATCATGAAAACTTCCGTCAAATAAAGTTGCTTTAATATCCACCATTGAATATCCGGCTAATACTCCTTTAGTCATTGCTTCCGCTATACCCTTGCCAACTGCAGGAATAAACTCTAGCGGAATAGCGCCTCCTTTAATTTGATTCACAAATTCAAAACCTTCTCCAGGTTCTTTGGGTTCAAGTTTTATTTTCACATGTCCGTATTGACCTCGACCACCAGATTGTCTTATATATTTTCCTTCAGCTTCTGATGTTCCCTTTATGGTTTCCCTATATGCCACCTGTGGCCTACCTACATTTGCTTCTACTTTAAATTCCCTCTTCATCCTATCTACTAAAACTTCCAAGTGAAGCTCCCCCATTCCACTTATTATTGTCTCCCCGGTTTCTTCGTCTCCGCTTATCTGGAAAGTTGGATCTTCTTCTCCTAATTTGTGTAAAGCAATGCCCATCTTATCTTGATCTGCTTTTGTCTTAGGTTCAATACGAACTGAAATAACTGGCTCGGGAAATATAATTTTCTCTAACATCACAGGACGTTTCTCATCTGATAATGTATCCCCTGTTGTGGTAGCCTTTAACCCCACGGTTGCTGCTATGTCACCTGCGTATAATTCTCCCACTTCTTCTCTATGGTTTGCATGCATGCGCAATATACGGCTTAGCCTTTCTTTGTTTTCCGTTGAAGTATTTAAAACATAACTTCCTGCCTTTACGTTTCCCGAATATACTCTAAAATAAGTCAGTTGACCAACATAAGGATCGGTTGCTACCTTAAATGCCAGGGCGGCAAAAGGTTCTTCATCGTTTACTTTAATTTCTATTTTTTCACCGCTCTTCGGATCTTCCGCCTCGGGCACTGGAACATCAAGGGGGCTGGGTAAGTATTCTACAACAGCATCGAGTAAAGACTGTATTGCTTGATTTTTTAAAGCGGAACCACACAGAACAGGAATAATCTGATTTGTAATTGTGGCTTTACGCAACACTCTGCGCAAATCTTCAATACCTATCTCTTCCCCTCCTAAAAACCTCTCGGTTAATGTGTCGTCTTGCTCCGCTATACGCTCCACTAACTCCGCCCTTCTTTTTTTTGCTTCGTCTTTAAGGTTGTCTGGAACTTCGCCTCGTATTATTTTCTGTCCGAGCTCTCCGTCATTTTTTATATGTTCCATCGTGAGCAAATCTATAACTCCGTTAAAGTTGCTTTCGGCTCCGACAGGAATTTGAATTGGCACTGCCTTTTGGCTTAACCTTTCTGCTATAGATTTAAGAGAATTTTCAAAACTGGCACCCATTCTGTCCATTTTATTTATAAAACAAATTCTAGGAACGTTATATTTATCTGCCTGATGCCACACGGTTTCTGACTGTGGTTCCACTCCTGCCACTCCATCAAACGCCACAACTCCTCCGTCTAAAACGCGTAAAGATCGCTCCACTTCAACAGTAAAATCCACGTGACCTGGGGTGTCAATAATATTAATACGATATTTATTTTCTTTATTATTCTGGTCTAAATAAGTAGGGGTCCAAAAAGCAGTAGTAGCCGCGCTAGTAATGGTAATTCCTCTTTCTCTTTCTTGTTCCATCCAGTCCATAACTGCTTCTCCTTCGTGCACTTCACCTATCTTATGCGAAATACCTGTATAAAAAAGAACACGTTCTGTGATCGTGGTCTTGCCAGCGTCTATATGGGCAATTATCCCAATATTACGAACTCTTTCTAATGGATACTCTCTGGGCATTGTTTAGTTTGTGGGTTTTAGGTTTTAGGTTGTGGTCTGCGGGGGAAGTTTGGTGAATTTTTTGTTTTCCCTACAAGCTACCAACTAATAGCTACAACCTAGATTAAGCGAAATGGGCAAACGCTCTGTTTGCGCGAGCCATCTTTTCTACATTTTCTTTTTTCTTCATTGCATCTCCCTCGTTATTGGCAGAATCAAGTAAAACCTGCGCTAATTTCTGCCCCATATTAACACCTTTTTTAGAACGAGCAGCGCTTATTATCCAACGCATAGCAAGCATGTCTCTTCTTTCGCCCTTCACTTGTCTGGGAACTTGGTAATTAGCGCCACCAACTCTTTTTGACACAACCTCAATCGTTGGAGCGACATTTTTTAAAGCTAAATCAAAAATATCCATAGCATCTTTCTTGCTTTTTTGGGCAACCGTGTCAAAGGCTTCGTACACAATCGTACGCGCCACAGATTTTTTACCTTCCCACATTGCGTAATTTATAAACTTGGTTACTATGGGATTATTATATTTATAATCTGGCTGAATTGGTTGTTTTTTTATTTTTGTATTTTTACGCATAATGTTTATTCAGTTTTAGGCCTTTTTGCTCCATATATTGACCTACTGGTTTTTCTTCCTTCTACTCCTGAGGTATCCAAAACTCCTCTAACTATGGTGTAGCGCACTCCGGGCAAATCCTTAACTCGACCACCTCGTAAAAGAATCACCGAGTGTTCTTGTAATTTGTGGCCTTCCCCCGGAATATAAGCTGTGACTTCCATTCCGTTACTCAAACGCACACGCGCAACTTTACGCAATGCCGAGTTTGGTTTTTTAGGTGTTACCGTAGTTACTCTTATGCACACACCTCTCTTAAAAGGACTTCTATACCTGGTTGGTCTATTTTCTCGTTCATTAAAACCACGTCCCAAAGCAGGTACCTTATTTTTGTTCTTTGTTTTTTTTCTGCCCTTTTTTGTAAGTTGATTTATTGTAGGCATATTCCCTTTGTCCCACCTAGACTCGCTTTGCTCGTTAGGCGAGGCTGGTTGCTTAGTAAAATTAAAAATAGATGTAGCAAAATAAAATACCGCAACAGGGCCAGTATTCTTAATACAATTTATATCAAAACCTAAAATTTGTCAAATTTAAAGCACGGCTCTCAAGCTTGCGCCAGTTAATAAACTGAAGGCGCTATCAATCAAAGGGGCAATTAGCCCAAACCCAAAAAAAATGAACAAAAGCAGTAGCATAAAACCGTTTCTTTCTAAAAATACTTTTGTCTGGTGGGGTATTTTAAATAAAACATAAAAAAGCTTTGAACCATCTAGCGGCGGAATAGGTACTAAATTAAAAATACCTAACAGTAAGTTTAACTGAACAATTATTGTAAACACTATAGCCACCCCAAGCAATTGGGGCATCGTATCAATAAGGGGTAGTATAAATCGAAGAGAAAGTCCAAAGGTAATTGCCAACAAAAAATTAGTCGCAGGTCCTGCAATACCGACAAGCGCTTCCCCCCATTTTTTATTGCGTTTAAAATTATTGGGGTTGTATGGAACCGGTTTTGCCCACCCAAAAATAAAAGATCCTCCTCCAAATAAAGACAGTAAAACCATGCCTAATGGAATAACTATAGAACCCAACAAATCCACGTGGGGTAGGGGATTTAAAGTTAAACGTCCTAACATCTTTGCGGTTTGATCCCCTAATAAATTTGCCGCAACCCCGTGCGCTACCTCGTGCAAAATAACCGAAAAAATCAATATACTAATGTAGATAATAAATAATACAAATACGGACATAGGTTATAGGTTATAGGTTTCAAGTTTTCCCCCTTGCCAAGGGTACTCCAATATATTATACTATGCACTATAGCAATAACTAACTAAAATTCAAATTATCATGGCTCGTGAATGTCAAATATGCGGTAGAACTTCTCAACTACAAGGCAAAAGAAAATTGCTTCGCGGAAACTACAATCCTACAGTAAAACATAGAAGATATCCCAACATCCAATGGATGAGTTTTTCAAATGGTCCGCGGAAAAAAGCTTGCGTAAGATGCATAAAAACTGCTGCAAAAACAAACTAAAAATTACAGAATTGAATTCTGTAATTTTTATACCGGGCTGTAGTATAAGGGTATTATACACGCATGGGGTGCGTGCGAACCGGGTTCAAGCCCCGGCAGCCCGACCAAATTTTATAAGTTCGACTAAAAAATCTTTCCTATACCTACTACAAGGGCTCCCGAAGCCCCTATAGTTAGTTTTTAACTAAATTAGATATTCTCTATGCTGTGGGAAGCTTAAACAATCATGGATATTATCTTTCCCCACAATCCACTTAATGATACGTGCCATCCCAAACCCACACCCCGCATGAGGGACACTGCCTCGAGTACGCAGTTGGTTAATATACCAAGAAAAGTCGTCCAAATCTCCGCCCCTGCTAACTAATCTTTTATACATTTTTGATTTTTTTAATCTATCTATCATCACATCAACGTTGTGTATTCTTGCGGCCGCCCCCACCGATTCTCCAGCGCCTGGAAGTATCAAATCAGCGCTCAACACTCTTCCTGGATTCTTTTCATCCGGAAGCATGTTAAAAAATTTCTCTACCTCCAACTCCTTGCCATGTGGCCACATTGGATCTGGAAAGTGTGTAATGAATAAGGGAATATTACCCGTACTTTGAATTAACAGCTGTTCGCGATAACTTGAAATATCATCACCCCAATTCACTTTTTCTCCCAAGGCTTGAAGAGTTGTTATTGCTTGATCATATGTTAAACGCGCAAAATTAACTGGAACTTCTTGTAACCTTTCGATGTCTTTCTCGCTTAAGCTATAACTTTGTGGATAAAGGTGCGCTTGTTGAGCCACGTACTGCGCTATCTGATACACCGTTGCCTGAATTATCTCTAACAACTTCTCAAAATCTCCCTCAAATTCTATTTCTATCATTTTAAACTCTGTTAAGTGCCTATTGTCTATTGCCCGCTCTGCCCTAAAGCTTGGTCCAACGCAATATACCTTTTTTAATTCTGAAACAAATGCTTCAAGGTACAGTTGCCCGGTTTGAGCTAAATATGCATTAACCGGCTTACCGGCTTCGCTTCTAAACCATTTCTTTTCGCCTTCTGCCGTAACTTCAAACAATGTATCTATATTTTCGCAAGCTCCGGAAGCTCTAACTATGCGTGGAGGAAACATTTCTATATACCCCTGGCCTTCCAAAAAATTACGTGCAGCCCTAAATACTGCCGCTTCAAGTAATATTATAGACTTAAAATCTTTATCTTTTTTTACTTGATTAACTTGAACTGCTTTTTGTAAAATATTTATTGTCATATTTTAAAAAAAAATACCCCTACAATGAGGGGTAAAAATTCAAAACTATATCGACCTTTTTGTAGTAATTGTAGATTAAAAAAAACGCCGCTTGCGCGGACATCGTATTTTGTCTTTTTTTACTTTTATACAAAACTTTTATACTTTTTACCATCAAATTAATTATAATAGTAGTATCAAACTGTGTCAAGCAAAATTGTGAAAAAACCCTGCAGAGGCAGGGTTTTTAAAATTAGGTTTCCAAGAATTAATAGGTATGCAATTAAAGAACTAATAGTTTGCAAACAAAGAACTAACAACCTAAAACAAAGAACTACATAAACTTTCAAATATATTTGATAGTCATAATGAGCTAAAAATACATTAGCATAGTGTATAAATTTAATCAATGCGCCCGGTGGAAAACTAAAGCGCCTGTCCATTGTATAATAATAGTATAAAATTAAATACCAAATACTAATATGTTACTAAAACTTTTTGCTATTTTGCGAATTGCAATGGGTTGGACTTTCTTTTGGGCATTCTTTGATAAGTTATATGGCCTAGGGTTTGCAACCCCAAAAGAAGGGGCTTGGCTAAATGGCGGATCCCCGACGTTTGGTTTTTTAAACTTTGCGACAAAAGGTCCTTTTTCGGAATTCTTTCAATCACTTGCGGGTGCTATGTGGGTAGATTGGTTTTTTATGACCGCCCTGCTATTGATGGGCACAGCTCTAATTTTGGGTATTGGTGTAAAGCTTGCAAGTTGGGGCGGGGCATTATTGTTAGTTATAATGTATATCGCAGGATTTATGCCCCCAGAACATAATCCGTTTCTAGACGAACACTTACTAAACACGCTCATACTCCTTGCGTTCCCTATAGCAAACGCGGGGGATACTTGGGGCTTTGGTCGTTGGTGGAGTTCAACTTCTCTAGTGCAAAAATTCACAATTCTTAAATAAACAAAAATCCCGCTATACGGCGGGGTTTTTTATATTTTATAAATATTGTCCTATGGTTATCTTATCGTCGTCCTTATTTTCTGTCGCCTCTTGACCTTCTTCTTGTTGATCTGCTATTTCTTTAATTTTTTGCCTAAACTCCGAAGATATTTTTACAGCGGGATTTTTAGAATTGCAAGTGAAACATGTTGTATCTAATACATAAAAAGTTTGAGTCTCCTCGTGCCACAAAAATTCGGTAAACCACAATACCCCTCCACAACCCATACAGCAAAGATTCATTCTAAAAATATTATCTGGAATTGGTTCAACATTAACCGCATCGTTAAATAGCGCACTCGTATGTTCTTCTAATGCTTTTTGATCTATATCCTTTGTCATGGCAATCCTACCTTGGTGCTAATCTTACTCTATACGAACTTTAATTTTCAGTCAAACAAATTTGTACTTCAGATGTAATCGTCCAACCGCATTCTCCATCTTCTTGTTTTTCACAATCAGCAGTTGTGTAGCAGGCATATTCTTCTAAGTACTCGCAAGATGTTACAACTTCTTTATCGCTACATATCTGGTTTGAGCATCCGCTGATTACACACCCATTTTTTTGTCTTTTGGATACACTAGCTTTGGAAATAAATTTTATTGGTATAACTAAGCTTTGATCATTTTGAGATAATCCAGATGGATTATCTTTTTCGAGCACCAGAGTTCCTGATTTACTTAAAATCGGAACGGAAAATTCTAATCTTGCCCTAAATGGGACAAACTCTGCCGTCATCCACTCTCCCTGCGCTTGCGCTACTCCAACCGCGATTTCCTCTCCGCTTGCATTGAGTAGACGCAGTGGAAAGCTTGCTTCAAAATACCAATTTCCCCTAGCCTGCCCCAAAACCGTAAGGGGACTTGAAATTTCTTGATTTGGACGCGGAAAGTCCGTAAATATTATGTCTCGCACTTCCAATTCGTTTCCTATATACTCGGTAAAACTTTTTCCATCTTTGGTCCTGCATTGCGCAGGATAGCTTTCTAAAATAACTGACCCTTCGGCCTCAACGCAACTATTATAACTATTAACAACTAAATCAGTGATATCTATATTTTTATCTTCTAGGACTTCGGCCATGTAAAAAATTCCAAAAACTGCCAAAAACAAAAAGAAAAAAATCGCTATAGAAAAAGTGAAAAACTTAGACATATTTAATATAGTGGGTGATCCAATTTGGGGTCAAACTTCATTTCCTTAATATCGAAAAATTCTTTTATGAAATCTTGCGTTCCCAATGTTCTATTTCTAAAAACATGTATGTGAAATCGTGTAATTGCTGTCGGGAAGCCCAATTTCTTTAAAAACGCCATAAACTTTAAAAACCAGAAGGGAACATACCAAACGCTTCTTTGTGAGTTAAGAGATAATTTTAACCGCTCTACTATTTCGTGGGGTGTTAAAATCTCCGGTCCAACAATTTCATAAACTTTCCCATTTCCCAAGCTTCCGCCTGACGCTTGCGCAATACATTTAGAAACCGTCGTGGCCGCAACGGGTTGTAGTTTAAATCTATCTGATGGCACAAGTATCGGCCAAATTTTTTTAATTTGGTCGACAAACACGTTTGTAAAACTGGCCCTCCATCCAAAAATTACAGACGGCCTAAAAATCGTCCATTCAAGCGAAGAATTTTTTAAAACATCCTCTGCTTCACGCCGCGCACTCAAGTATTTTGTATCCAATGCGTTTTTTACCGCAAGGTCACTAACGCATACAATTTTCTCAACGCCCCCTTTTTCTGCTACCTCTACAAGGTTCTTCATGCCCTCTACATAAAGTCTCTTAAAACTTCTATTGGGTTTTTCTGTTAAACTTCCAACCGTGTTAATAATAACATTCGGCTTAAAAGACTCTATTGCAGTTTTTAATGTCTCGGGGTTCAGTATGTCGCCTTCAAAAAGTTCATACCCCTCAAAAGGGATGCCCAAATCATCTCTTTTTTTGTGCAAGATTATGGCTATTTTTAAATCTGCATCGTCCAAAGCACGAAGCACGTAATATCCCAAAAACCCTGTTCCTCCAAGAACTAATACTTTGCTATATTTTTTATCTGTCATAGTAATAAGCTAAATTTTTTGACTACCTTTACAAAAGGGGGCGTAGATAAAATTAAGAAGTAACCCTAATTCATGTATATATCATTTTAACATACAAAAGCACCTGGCTCCTCTTCACCTTACGTTCATTGCTATAACCTACTATCTAAAATTACTTTATTACTGTACCCTCAAAATTTTTACCCTCAAAATAGTTCTTTAAGTTTTTAATATTAGTTCCACGAAGCAAAACACACCTTAGCTTATTTTTACTTGCAAACTCTGTGGCAATAGGATCTACCGGAGCCCTCATTCCTGGAATCCAAGTATCGGAAGGTAATAACTTTTTATATTGAGCCCATGTTAAGTTTTTTAAAGGACGAGCGTTTTTATGCTGGCTTATATCCTTATCGTAGACATAAGGAATCTTCGTTGCTATCAAAACCTCTTTAGCTTTAAACCTACGAGATAGTTGGAACGCGACATAATCTGTGCTCCACCCCGGACGAGAACCAGAAGCAACAAAAAGCGCATACTTTTCCAAGTCACGCTTATCTATTGGTTTATTATAGTTGGTTAAAATTTTTGGATAAGCAAATTTACGAAAAACAGTCCTTAACAAATGCGCGTTTAAACGGGTTGAATGAATTCCTATCCAATCCTTATCTTCATCTGTGACATTCACAACAGAAGCTGCCGCATCCTGATACTTTCTTGCGGTAGAACCCCCGCCCACAATTATCATAAACTTTTTGCCACTTGCGATCTGGTCAACTATAAAATCATAAAACCGTTTTAAGTAATCTGTTTGTATCTTTCGAGAAACGACGATGGATCCTCCTAAACTTATGACAATAAAATTTTTCATAATAAAGCCCTCATATATCTAGAGGGACTTACTATAAGAGGGCTTATGAGAATTTGACAAAGTTACGGCCTCCCTGTTTTATGTATACTATTATATTGAATATACATAGTACAGGGAAGCATGGTGGGTTCCTGCAACCTCACCCCAAGGGGCAAGGTAATTGAGGATCCCTTAGAAAAATTATTTGAGTCAAATTCATTCATGCTGCCCTCTTAATACTATTATATCCCAGTATATATTTTTGACAAGTTGCTCAAGGATTTAAGTTATGATATGCTTTGGTTAGTTCTTGCAAGAGGTAAACAATGAGGTTTATCACATTAATTTTTGCTGTACTAAATTTTAATAACGCCTACAAGTTGTACAAAGCTGGCATAAGAGACGGAAAAATGTGGTTTTATATAGGTCTTGGTATATTAATGTTGTACTTTTTTCTTTAAATAGCTCCCACAAGAGCTATTTATTTTTATAGTTTCTTCAACTTAGATTTTACTAGGTTGGCAGATTTTACAAAAATAAGTTGAACGTCCTGCAATTTTTTCTGATTTTATAGATTTTTTACACCTAACGCACTTTTTTTGTTTATATATTTTAAATTTTTTTTGATAATTCCCTTGTTCACCGTCCGGATGACGCCAATTACTCATGCTTGTTCCTCCATAACGTAAAACGTCAGCCAAAATCGTATAGATAGATTTATACAATAGCTCTGCTTCACGCACATTTAGAGTATCTGATCTACAAAGCGGATTAAGACGCGCCCGCCATAAAATTTCATCACATGCGATATTTCCAAGCCCAGCGATTTTACTTTGATTTAATAAAAGCGACTTCAAAGAACTTCGAGAGTTACTCAAAATACGAAACAGCTGACTTCTTTTTATACTCATTGCATCATAGCCTAAATTCTTAATGTAGGGCTGTTCGTTAAACCATTTTTCAGATCCATACCATACCACGCCAAATTTACGAGGATCAACCAAAGATACGTCCGTATTATCGCTCAAAAAAATACGGAAACGAGTATGTTTGTTTTCTGGTAAATTAACAGGCATGTGTCCGCTCATTCTTTGGTGAATTGCCAAAATCTTATGTCCCTCTAGGTTCAAAATAACCGCCTTGCCCTTTCTGGACAAACCATTTATCTTTTTTCCTTTTAACTTTTTAGTGGTTTTTTTCATTCCGCCCTCTTGAGAAATCAACCCTCGAGGCCAATCTGTCCAAAAATCTAAAATGCGCTTCCCTTGGATAGCGCTTTTTAATTTTTGTTTTGTAATTTCTACTTCAATTATTTCTGGCATATTAAAACATTATATCTTCTTCGGCCCTTTTGTAATCGTGCAATTCTTCAGCTTTAAACCAATGCTTGAGCTCGTGGGTAGCTTCTTCCGGATCACCTGATGCATGTACAAGATTGCGAACAGCCCGCTTGCCTGTATTTGCAAGTGTCGGGGAATCTACTGAAAAATCTCCTCGAATAGTTCCCATTTCTGCTTTTGCCGGATAGGTGTGTCCTACAATCTTACGTACCATTTTAATGGCGTGTATGCCTCGAATGGCCATAGCAATCATGGGCCCAGAAGTTAAATAATCTACATTCCAACTTGCTACCATTTTACCCATTGCTATTGGATCATCTGTGCCAAGTTCTTTGATGGCATCTTTACCAAGCTCTTTGTATCCATCAAAAGTTTTTTCTCCAACAGTTCTTAGCCATGTTTCACTATTAGGATAGTGATTATGAGCATGTTCTTCAGATGCTTGCAACATTTTTAAGCCTATAACCTTGAGGCCACGAGATTCAATCCTCTCTAAAATTTCGCCTATAAGACCTCTTTTTACACAGTCTGGCTTAACTAATACTATTGTAGTTTCTTGTTTAG
>Ga0156196_121_pt1 | contig 33983 bp, 33 predicted proteins | sample RifCSPlowO2_12_FD_107849 | JGI IMG/M metagenome (GOLD analysis project Ga0156196, IMG submission 107849) | Candidatus Spechtbacteria bacterium RIFCSPLOWO2_12_FULL_38_22 | reverse complement strand
GATGAGATTAAAAAAATTGGACAAAAACAAGGTTCAATTTTTTTTAAGTTTGAACCACTAACTCAACGAACAACCCAGCCTTCGCATGAAGCTACGGCGGGCACGGCGAACAAGGAACAACTAACAAGATTGCAAAACTTAGGATTTAGAGATGCAGTGAAAGAACTTCAGCCACAACGTACGATCATTTTAGATTTGAATGTGCACCATGACGAGTTGCTAGGGCATATGCACAAAAAAACAAGTTATAATATTCGTTTGTCAGAAAAGAAGTTTTTAAAAGTAGAAAACTCAAAAGACATAAATGCGTTTTGGGATTTATTAAAAAAAACATCTAATCGTTCAGAATTCGCCGTACATCCAAAAGAGTATTACAAGAAATTAATTGAGCTAGAAAACGTAGATTTATATTTTGTAAAAACGCGCGACCAGTTTGCTGCCGCAGCCATTGTAATTTCATACAACAATCGAATGACATATCTGCATGGAGCCTCTGATTATAGTTTGCGCAAATATATGGCGCCCTATTTTTTACACTGGGAGCTTATAAAAATAGCCGGCCGTGAAGACATGGATGAGTATGACCTTTGGGGGATAGATGAAAAACGCTGGCCCGGAGTTACGAGGTTTAAAAGAGGGTTTGGCGGGAAAGAGGTGCAGTATATCGGAAGTTTTGATTTGGTTTTTAAACCGGTGTGGTATTGGGCGTATAAATTTAAAAATAAGTTTTAAACTACGATGCTTTTTATTAAAAAAATACTACTTAACATAAAAGCTTTTCTAAAGTGGCTTTTGCCGGATTGGATTTTCGAAAAACTTTATCACGGTATTTTTTGGCCACTTTTGGGCGTTATTTTGTATAGGAATCCGTCAAAAAAAATAAAAATAATAGGAGTAACTGGAACCAATGGGAAAACCACGGTAGTTCATTTGGCGACCCACATCTTGGAGGGAGCCGGGTTACACGTTGCTTCGTTATCTTCGTTGCGTTTTAAAATCAATAAGAAAGAATGGAAAAACATGTTAAAAATGACAATGCCGGGGCGTTTAAAAATGCAAAAGTTTTTACGCCAAGCGGTAAATGCAGGATGTGAGTATGTGGTTATGGAGGTGACCAGTGAAGGTATAAAACAAAATCGCCATAAGCATATAGAGTTTAATACAGCTGTTTTTACAAACTTGACTCCTGAACACATAGAAAGCCACGGCGGGTTTGACAACTACAGAGACACTAAGGGTAAATTTTTTGCATTGCCCCACGAGGTCTCTATTGTGAATGCGGACGATGAAGCGGCAGAATATTTTTTAAACTTTGAAGTAACTAGAAAAATAGCATACTCGCTTAAGCAAGAATACGAAAATGATAACTACCAGACGGTTATTCCCAGCGACACAAGCTATGACTCAAACGGTTTGTCTTTAAAGATTGATGGGGTTTTGTTCAATATGTCGTTGTTAAGTGAGTTTAATGCATATAATGCGTTAGCCGCTGTATGTGTTGCTTTGTCTTGTAACTTGGAGCTGCAAGATATCGCAAAATACGTTAAAACCTTTCCCGGAGTTAGTGGCAGGTTGGAGCGTGTGATAGGAGAGCCGTTTAACGTGTTTGTAGATTACGCGCATACGCCGGATGCTTTTGAAAAAGTGTATAAAACCATTAAGGCATTTAGCGAAGGCAGGTTGATAGGGGTATTTGGAGCTGCCGGTGGTGGTAGAGATAAGTGGAAAAGACCAGAATTTGCTAAGATCGTTGAGAAGTACTGCGATGAGGTTATAATAACCGACGAAGATCCTTACAGTGAAGACCCGCAAGATATTTTAAAAGACATAGAAAAAGGTTTTTCTGGTAAGCTAAAATACGAAAAAATACTAGACCGCAGAAAAGCAATAAATAGAGCTTTACAGATAGCAGAAGATGGCGATTCTATTTTAATCACAGGTAAGGGCGCTGAACCGTTAATGATGACCAAAAACGGACCCATAGATTGGGATGATAGAAAAATTGTACGTGAAGAATTTGCAAAAGTTTATTTTTAATGTTAACTTGGTCTATTGATGGATCAAAAACAAAAGATGAAACTTCCAGCTGGTGTTAAAAAACATATACGTATTGAAAAAGCGCGCATTAGGCACGATTTTTTGAGTAAGGAGGACATAAAAGAGCAGATTGAAAAATTATATAACAAATTTGAATATTTTATTTTAAAACCCAAACAAGAAATTAAAAAAATAATAAAACTGGCAGATAAAAAAGTGTTACCTAAAAGCAAGGTTCAGCCTTCAGGCCCTAGCTCTCAGAGGGAGGTTTTATTAAAAACAAAAACAACTGTACAAACTGTAAAAAAGAAAATTACAAACGAAACTAAAATAACTAAATATAAGTCAAAAAAAACGCCTCATCTTTAACATGAGCCGTTTTTTAATCGCCTCAATCCGCCAGCTGGCGGATTGAGGCGATTTTTTCTTGACTTATCTTATAAATTAAGGTAGGGTTTAGGTAGTAACTTGTCAATAAAGGTGGGCAAAATGGCAGACAAAGCTTCCTTTACGCTGGAAAGTGCAAGAGTGAAAGTTGAAGAGTTAAGAGCGGAAGTTCACAGGCGAGGCGTTCAAGGTATGGACGCCACAATTGACGCTACTTTAATTACACTTTTTGCTCCGGGGAATAACAATCACATACTTATGGAAGCAGTTCCTGGTGTGGGAAAGACTTTGCTGGCTAGAACAATCGCAGAGGCTTGCGATATGGATTTTTCTCGTATTCAAATGACGCCCCAGACAATGCCCGAAGATATTACAGGAGACGAGTCTCCTGTCTTTGACGATAGGGGAAATATGACAGGTGAGTTTAGTTTCAGAAAGGGCCCCATTTTTGCCCGAGGAATAGTTTTAACAGACGAAATCAATAGAACCTCTCCAAGAACAACCTCTGCTGTGCTTGAGCCCATGGAAGAGCTTCAGGTTACAACAAAGCGTTCTGGTACAATTAAACTTGAACCTCCATTTAACGTATTTGCCACTCAAAATCCGCTAGATCAAACTACTGGTGGCGGGACTTATGCAATGTCCGAAGCTCAAAAAGATAGATTTATGATGAAAATTAATGTCCCATATATTTCTGATGAAGAAACACTGCGCGTGCTGGAGGCAGAAGACAGTAATTTGCAAGCTCGTGGTCTTGATATAGCAGGCCAAACGCACGATGAAGCGGTAGAAGCGCTAAGTGCCAGAAGTTCAATAAGGAAAGTAATTTCTGCTGAGGATATCCTTGAGATTAGAGAATTGGTTGATGGGGGTATTTTTATATCGTCAGAATTAAGACAAATTATTGTCGAGTTTACAAACCTAACGCGTCCAAACGAGGCAAGGTTGGTGGCTCAGGGGAATATAGTAGTAGGAGGTTCTACTCGCTTTCCTATATATCTGCAAAGAGCTATCAAAACCAGAGCTTTTTTGGAAGGAAGAAACTTTGTTGTTCCACAAGACATTGTTCAGCTTGCGCCTTTTGTTTTGGGTCACAGAATTGGTTATAACAGGGACGTAGATCTTTCTAAAAGAAGTGAAATTCTTGATAGGACTCTTGATGAAATTCTTGGACAAGTTTTCATTGCGAGGTTGTAAAGCATGTCCATATCTAAGGATGAACTGGAGGCATTGCGTATAGAGGCAAGAAATTTTGGCATAGATCTAAGCCAAGTTCCTATCGTCGGGGGAAGTTACTTCGGAGATTGGGATAGCATTTTTTCCGGTAGGGGTATGGAAATGACAGAGATAAGGGAATTTAAGCCCGGAGATAGCATTGAAAATATTGATCCTATTTTAAGTGCTAAGAAGAGAAAGCCCATGGTTGTAGATAGAGTTGAAACTCGGGAATTACGAGCACTGGTGGTTTATGATTTTTCTCGCAGTATGTTTTTGCGAGATAAAATCAGGTCTTCTTTTGCCGCGGCGTCTATAGTAGTTTTTTCTACCCTAAATCAGAGTATTGCGACCGGTCTTTGGGGTTTGGCAGGAAATTATGAGATCGTTCAGCAGCTAGGAGTTGGGTCCGATCAGTATAGAAGGGCAATAAGCCTGATGGAAGATGTGATTTGTGATTTTAAAAAATCCCGCACAAAAAGACTTAGTTTGTCATATTGGCAAGAAGCTCTACCTATTGGATCGTTTATTTTTATAATTTCAGATTTTTTGGGGGACGATAGTTTTTTCACAAGACTGCTGGACAGTTATTTTCAAGATTACATCGTCGTTCCGATTGTTGTTCAAGATGAACTAGAGTATACTTTTCCAGACATTGCTCAAAGGGGAAGGGAGTTAGTATTTACAGATGTAAGCACCGGTGCTCACAGCGGTATTTCACTTGGCCGAAAGAACATTGGACGCATAAGAGCAGAGCACGAAGAAAGGTTTTCGCGTTTAAGGGCTAGGCTGGAATCTAAGGCACTAAGGTTTGCGCACGTTTCGGAATTTGATTTTTCTAAAATTAGGAAAGAGCTTCAAGGTGTTCTTTCAAAACCCTACGTTAGGTAGGGTTTTTTTATTTTTACTCTTGACTTTCAGTCTCAAAAAGTGTAATGTTTGATTAGTTAACTTGTCAACAAAATAGCATCACCAGAGAGGAGGTGGGCGAGGTTGCGCAAGCTACTTAACGCGAGAACTTTAATCGCAGTTTTGGCGTCTGCGGCTTCAATAATCTTTATTTCTGCGTTCCTTACCCCAAGTTTCGGGGATGAGAGCAAAGAGAATAAAGATGAAATTTATTTAACTGCATGGCCGTTCATTGCTGCCAGAGTAGAGATAGAGAATAATGACTACTCCCATTCTTTGGGAGAAAGATTTACGGTACGCTATGTGGTTCAATATAGTAGTAGTCATGTTAACCTAGATTTGGACACTGCGTTTAATTCCATAGTTTTTGCGCCGTTTGAACTAGAGGGCCGACCAACAATTTTGCACAGAAAGATTGGAAGGCTTCCAAATAATGAAGGGGCGGATGTGTGGGAATATGTTTTTGAAGTTAAGCTTTTTATAGTTAATGGCTTGGTTGACAGGGTCTATTATCTACCCCAAACGAGCGTAGATTATATTGCTTTGGACAATGTCGCCTCAGGGTTGATTGAAGTAAAAAATGATTGGCCCGTGAATATCACGAGAAACGTCACTGACATCGATGTGGCAGAGCTAAGGAATGTCAAGGGGCCAGTTAAAGACAATACTTCATCGATTAGCGACAAGTTTGGATACGCTGGAGTGTTGTTTGTCGTTGCGCTTATTTTTCTAAGCATGCTGTGGATTTATGGTCCCAAGTTCTCACAGAAGAAGAAAACAAGCACTCAAGAAATGTCTCTGGCTGAAAAACTTAACCGCTTCAAGGATGAAATTTGGCTTAGAAAAGACAGCGCAAAAAACAGAATGATAGCATTACAGAATCTTACGCTGGAAATAGCGCGTGTCTTTAGAAATATTAGCACGGCATCTTTCTTTGAGTTATTTGCCACAGGTGAATTGGGCGAATTGTTTAATAAAGCTTTTTCTCCTAGCGCTGATGAAGATGTAAGTTACGAAGATGTTGATGCCGCACTAGATAAGGTTTTTGCAAAAACCTTAGACATAAAAGAGTTCACAGATACGGGGTCTAACATAAAGAAAGAAAGGAGGTAGGTATGGATTTTTGGCTTGAGCTGAAATCTGCACAACTTACCTCCCCATTTTTATTTGTAGCTGTATTTTGTACGTTGATAAGCGTGCTGATTGTAGCTAACTTGTGGAGGAAAAAGTATAAGAACACAGTTAAGCTGGCAGATACAGAAAATATTAAAAAAATTTTTAGCACCCATTTCAGGTTCAATCATGTGATTAATGTTATGTTTTTAGTTATATTTTCTTTGTTGACAAGTTTTTTGGTGGCTGGTCCTGTGTCCAAAAAAGAAAAAATTGTTGAACAGACCTCCACGGATTATCTTCGCATAGTTGTGACTCTTACAGACATTTCTGCAAGCATGAGGGTTGCTTCTCCTACCGGCGACGACCCCTCTGGAGAGAAAAAGACTAGTTTTGAAATAGTCCAACAAGCACAGATTAATTTTTTGCGCAATGCGTCAGATGTGATTGCGGGAGTAGTTTTGTTTAGCTCGGAACCCGTTGCTTATATTTATCCTTCGGCAGATATTGACCAGGTTATTAAACTTTTTGAAGAAGTCAAACTTCTAAGCATAGCTAGCCTACAGCCAGGAAAATATCCATTTTCTAAACTTTCTAGCGGCACAAGAGTGATACCCGGCTTAGAGCAATCTGTAAGAATTGTTGAGGAAGTTAGAAGAGATATTGATTCACAAGAAGCGGTCATTGTGCTTTTCACAGACCTCCAGGTTACTGATTCAAGTGAAGGGGGGATGAGGGGAGTAGTTGACGCGATGAAAAACGTAATAGCTAGAAATATTAGTCTTTATATAATTACCAATGCTTCCGAATATACAATTGTGGCATATCAGAGAGCTTTGGGTGTTTTCAGTTCTAGCGTAATTTTTTTCAGGGCCGATTCTCAACAGGAGGTGGACGACGCGCTGGAAAATCTTCTTGAACTTGAAAAAGCTCCGATAGTAACACGACAGATAACACTGTCGCAGGAGTCGTTAGCAAATGAAATATCCTTAGTCTTTGTCATTTTGATGGTGTTGTGGGTAGTTATTGTAGAGCTGTTCACTCGTCAAGTCCGAGAAAGGAGGTAGAGAGTGGAAAGAGTTTCTAGGTTTTTCTCGTATCCATGGTCTAAGAAGTTAAGAATATCTACACTTGCGCTACTGCTGGCTTTGTCGTCCTGGAGTTTTTATTTAGCTTTTAATTCTAAAGTAAACGCTGAAAATGAATACGCACAGTACAATGTGTCCATGGAAACCTTCAGTTCTTCCGTGGCGCAGGCACGAGATATCAGGGAATTAGCAGTTGCAGTAGCGGATGTGTTAAAAAAACTTAGCGTTATTACTAGCACCTCGCCATTTGATAGTAAAATTGATTCTTTTTCAAATTTTAACAAGGGTACAATAATTGCTCAAAATCTTGATATGTTCCTGTCAGAAGAACAGAAAAAGTCAGAAGTGTTGCTTATCGCCAGGTCTTTTATCATAGAGGCCATGCGTGATTATGAAGACGAAGACTTTACTTGGAATCTAGAGATTCTAAATGAAATGATAGTAGAAGCTTTGCGGGAAGAAGGTTACAGCCAAAAAGAAGCTGAAGAAATCCTTGCAAATGGAATACCTTCAGGTGATGGCACCAATGCGGGTACAGATACATCAGTTTTGCCCAGACCCGGGGATTTTTAAAAAATGGGCGTGTTCAACTTTGAAAACCCCAAAGTTTTTTGGTACTTAGTTGTAATTTTACCTTTAGTCTTTGCTCTGTTCGTCGTGAGTTACAGTAAGGACAAAAAACTTTTGAAGAGGTTTTATCGGAAAGCAAGCAAGACAAAGAATGTTATATCATCCATTTTAATATCGGTTGTGTTCATTAGTCTCTTTGCAATTTTGGCTAAACCGCAGGAAGAAATTTTTGGCCCGCCTTCCATATCTCCTAAAGGAGACTACGTTATATTGGTTGATACATCAAATAGCAGTATGGCTAAGTCAGATATTTTTACAAAAAGCGAATTGGATATATCAAAGGACATTGTAGACAGCTTGATAACTTCAATTTCTGCTAGGTTCCAATTGTTTGGATATGCAGGAATTGCTATCCACTTTACTCCCCTGACTCAAAACATAGATTACATTAGAACTGTCTTAGATAATAATTTTTATGCAGGTATAGTTCCGGCTCCTGGATCTGATATCGGCGAGGCTATATATACTATTATTCAACTTAAGAAAGATAATCCGCAGTACGCAAATGTAGAATATGTGATTTTATTTTCTGACGGTGACTTACGCACCCGTAACAGTGTTGGAGACCAAGCTAGCATAAATAAATTGGTTGCTGCTTTGGGCGAAGCTAGCGCACAAAACATTAAAATCATTACGGTTGGTGTTGGATCTGCATCTGGTTGGAGGATTCCAATACTGGATAATTTGGGAAATTTTACAGGCGAGTACGTAAAAGATCGCAACGGTGTAGAGTTTGTATCTTTTCTCAACGAAACCAACTTGCGCACAATTGCGGAGATGACCGGCGGAGAATACTTTTATTGGGAAGAAGCTCAAGACGGTAGCTTGGAAAGATATATAAGGTCTACACTGTCTGACAGTTTCACTTACACACCATCGCAAGAGGTTGTAGACGTGAAAGAGTATTACTATGTATATTCTTGGATATTGGTTGGCAGTGTATTTATTCTAGTTCTTTTTAGAAAAAGTTTAAGAATATAAAAACCCACAGATTAAGGTTGCTGTGGGTTTTTTTATTGATTTATTTTAATTTTAGTCCTTTAGCTTTGTTACGATTTTTTTGAATATTTCTGGATTATTTTCTGCAATATCTGCTAAAATTTTTCTATCTAGCTTTACTCCTTTTTGGTTCAGCGCATGCATGAATTTGCTGTATGATATTCCATCTTTTCTACTGGCCGCGTTTATCTTAATGTTCCATAGCTGGCGCATGGTTCTTTTTTTTTGCTTTCTTCCTATGTAACTTCTTGCATCTGCGTGGCGCGCGGCATCTTTTGCTATCTTATAAACATTTTTTCTTCGCCATTTAAAACCCTTAGTGCGGGCCAGCACCCCCCTTCTTTTTTTTGTTCTTACGTTTCCTCTTTTAACTCTTGACATAATTTTTACTTGCTAACGCTCGTAAAATCGCAAAACTTGAAACTTGAAACTTGAAACTTGGAGCTTGGAGCTTGAAACCTGCTTTGTATTTCGTGTTATATGTTTTATGTTTCATGTTTTAAGTTTTAGGAAGCGAGGCGTTAGCCGAGCTTATTTGTAGGGCATTAATTTTTTTATTTTTCTTGCTTCGGCCTTGGACACCTGTATAAACTTTCTTTTTTGTCTTCGCTGTTTTGAAGTTTGTTTAGCATTAAAATGGCTCTGGCCGGAAGCTCTGCGCAATACCTTGCCGTTTTTTGTTATCTTGAATCTTTTTGCGGCGCTCTTTTTAGTTTTTATTTTTTGTTTAGCCATAGTTTTGTTCATTTCATTCACAAATTAGTAACGAGTAATGCGTAATGAGTAATTTTTTTTAATCTCGTGCAGTGGAATTATTTACTTGCCTGCCCCCATATCTTTCCGCTTTGGCGGAACGGGTGCGGTGGTTACCCGTTACTCGTTGCTCGTTACTTGTTACTGTGAGCAAAGCCGAGTCAAACTCGGCAAAGCGAGCTTATTGTGGTGAAATTATAAAATATAATCCTCTTGGGTATTTTTTTGGTTCCTGCTCCATTTTGTATTTTTCTTTAAGCGTTAATAAAAATTCTTCAATTTTTTTGTCAGCAATTTTCCCCAAAGCTTTCTCTCTACCGTGCATAACAAGCTCAACCTTGACTTTATAACCTTTTTTGAAGAATTTGTCTACCATCTTTGCTTTTACCTCTAAATCGTGTGAAAATGTTGTCATTCCAATTCGAACACCTTTCGTTTCTCCCGTGGTCTGTTTTTTTTTGCCGGCCTTGTCCTTTTTACCTTGCTGGTATAAATATTTTCCATATTCCATTATCCGAACTACAGGAGGATCTGCTTTGGCTGTTATTTCTATTAAATCTAAACCAGCTTCTTTGGCTTTCTCAAGTGCTTCTTTAATATCCAAGATACCCAAATTTTCTCCGCTGTTGTCAATAACGCGCACTTTAGGTGCATGTATTTGTTCGTTTTTTCTTACTCTCGGCTCGTATTTTTTTTGAAAATATCTTTGTTGAAACAATTTTTTATACTTTTATTTGCAAATAATAGTATATTAAGTATAGCTTGTATTTGGGGTGCGGTCAATTTAACAAGACACGCATTGCGCGTGTTATTATAAAAGATAGCTATGACCAGTACAATATATAGTAGTAACAAAAAGGCCAGATTTGACTACGAAGTTTTAGAAACTTATATCGCGGGTGTTAAGCTTTATGGACACGAAGTTAAGTCTGTAAAAAAGGGATCTGCTAGTTTGCGGGGAGCCTTTGTGATAATTCGAGGAGGAGAACCCTACTTAACAAATGTAACCATACCGCCGTATCAAGAGCGGAACTTAACCCCTAATTATGACCCGCAGAGAACACGAAAGTTGTTATTAAACAAAAAAGAGGTGCAAGAAATAGAAGACAAGCTACAGGCCAAGGGATTGACACTAGTGCCTTTGAGGTTGTATAATAATAGAGGTTTGATAAAGGTAGAAATTGGGTTAATGCGCGGAAAAAAGAAATATGATAAAAGAGAGACGATAAAGAAGCGAGAAGCAGAAAGAAAAATAATAAGAAGTTTAAAAAGTTAGCCCGCCTTCGTATAACCTCCTGCGCATAAAGCTACGGACGGTCAAGAAACTACGGCGGACGCTAATTTTTCCATCCAATCGGGTTATACCCTCTTGGGCAAAAATTGCGGGGATGTTTTAGATTTGCTAGGAGAAAGTATTTATAGTTTGCAAGTCGAGCTCGTCTAGTGCTCGTAAAACAATAGACAACGAGTAAGTGCAAACTTCTCACGCAGTGAAACACCTGCATTAGCTTACGCTTAATCCGCCAGCCGGCGGACCGTAAGCCATCGCATTGAATGACTTCCGATGGTTCAAATGCGGTGCCAATTTATCGGAATAGCTAGTAGTGTGTCCAAACTGTTAGCAAAACTTTAGGACTCGGATTTATAGTGTTTTGGTTATTTTTTAGCTATATATCTTAAATGGGTAACCTAAAACAAATAATCTAAACTTGTAGGTTAGCTATTTTTACCTCTTCTACACGCGGGTTCAATCCCCGCCATCTCCACCACAAGAGATTTATCGCCGTCATATTGGCGGTAAAGCTCGAATATAAGCCCTAAATCGGCGGTTCCAAATCCTTCACCTCGAGTATAGGGAATTCCATTGGGTAAAACTAACTTTTGGAACTGGGGCTGTAGTTTATCCATTGCCGTACCTAAATCAATCCATTGGCGGGCTAAATCTTTTATAAATTTAGACGCATATGTTAAAGTTGCCTCCACGTCCAACTCATCTATCCTTGCTTCGCTCAAGGATATTTTTGTAGCTATTATCTTATTTTTCATCTCCTCTAGGCGTTCTTGCCCTAACTGAGCATCATAAGTTCCGGTTTCCATCATTTCGCATATTTGTTTTTTACGCTGCTCAAGTTTTTTGAGTTCTTTTTCGTATTCTGATCTGTTCACCGTGTGTTCTTCTAACTTTTCTTTCCACACATTCAAACAAGTTTCTTTAAAAACGATTAAGAAATCTTCTGTTGGGGTTATTTCTTTTAAGTAATCCAAAAACTCACTTTCTAAATCTTGTTTCCGGATGTTCTTTGCATAAGCGGTGCAGGTTTTTGTATAGCAGTGGTAATAATAATACAGACCGCCATTACCACGAGGAGCACTTGCGGTTAGGGGATTATTGCAAAACCCGCAGTAAACAGTTTTCCGCAAAGGGAATATAGGGTTATATGTGCCTTTTCTGGCTTGCTGGTATGCTTTGCCGGCTCTTACTGCTTGAATCCGATACATTTCCTCTTCTGTAATCATTGGCACGTGCTGGCCCGGGATTTCTTCTTTAGTCCAAGGATCTACAAGAATAGCTGTATAAAATTTAAGAGAATGCCCCAATATCCTGTCTACCAACTGAGAGCTTGTTTTTTTTCCTCTAATTTTTTCAAGTCCCCAACTATCCAAAAGTTTCGCAATCTCTATTTGAGAGTATATGCCTTTAGAGTATTCTTTTAACGCCCGCTGCACTAAAGGAAATGTATTTTCATCTGGCGGATCAGGCCTTGTTTTCTTCTCACCATTTCTTTTGGCGTGCTGACTTTTGTAGCCAATAGGAGGGTTCCACGGATATATACCTTGCCGAACTCGTTGCCTCATCCCATCTGAACACCTTTCTTTCCTCATTTCATTATCAAACTCGGCAAATGAGGCGAGCATAGTTTCAAGGAGTTTCTCTTGTGGGCTGTTTCCGATAGTTTCTGTTACCGAATGAAGCGTGGCACCGTACTGCAATAGTTTTTGTCTAACCATTAAGTGATCGCCTGTATTACGAGCAAAACGGTCAACTTTATAAACAATAAAAGCTTCTACTTTTCCCTGGTTCTTGCGGCAGTATTCAATGGCCTTTAGAAACTCTTTTCTATTAGCAGTTTTAGCCGAAGCGCCTTCTTCTCGGAATACCCCGGCTATTTTAATTCCTTTCTTCTCACAGTATTCACGGCAAACCTCCTCCTGGTGTTCTAAAGATGTGCCCTTAACTTGTTCATCACTTGATACACGAGTGTATATTATTCCTTTCATAGTTTTGTTTTGGTTAATTTCTTTCAACATTAAAGCGACGCCTGGTTGACCCAACCACTTGCCCGAAGGTAGTAATGCTGGCAGGCGCCGCTTTAAGGTCAGCATTAAAAAAATCGGACAAATATATGATTGGGTCAACGCCCTAACTATAACAGTTCCATAGGCCTATATCAAATGAATTTTTTTACCACTGTCGATTATTTTCCAGCAATTCGTGCATAAAACTATCCAATCTCTATAACCTTTTTGTTCGTTGTCAGTTCGTCTTCCCTCGATGATTTGCGAACTTGTAAACACTGTTCGATTGCAATGACGGCAATAAATATTAAAGCCATAAACATTGCCTTTGTAGGTTAATGTTTTCTTTTTGATTTTAGCGAGGCGCTTCTTGCTTATAGATACGCCCTCATTCTCAATAATTTGATGGTTAGCAGACATTTTGGTGTGTTTAGGTTAAATGGGTTCAGCATCGGTACACTCCTACGCTGACACGTCTTTTTTTTGTAATCTTTTACGTTTCAATCCTTGTAGTACGCGTTCTCTTCTCAATTGGTTATCAAATTCCGCAAAGGTCCCAAGTTTAATTCTAAGAATTTCTTCTTCGGTCAGCGACAATTTTTGTTTTTTGTTCATAGTTTTGTTTTTATAAATTAAATCTATTAAGCGACCATTTATTTTTGTATTAAATCTTTAATACATTGAACCCGTTATAAGAAGTATAGTGATTCTTATACTTAAGTATTAGTAGTGTTTCATTTCGGAAGACCCCTGACTTTCATTTTGGAACACATCAAATTCACTTTTTGATTTTTCATACTCAATTTCAAGTTTTGTATCCTCAAGGTAACCCTCGTATTCTTTTTTGCTTATAGCTCCCGACTCCAACTTCTTCTGCATTGTTCTGTGAAATTCTACGCGCAAGGCCGTTAGAAGGCCTGTGATGTCGTATGAATGCGTTCTGTACGGATTGCGTAGCATCTTTAATGTCTTCAAGTATCCTTTTTCTATCAATTTGTCTTTTGCTCTATGTATAGTTGCAGAACTCATACCGGAAAACTTAATTAACTTTTTTAGGGCAGGATGTGTCTTTCCGGGATTGTTATCCCATCTGTGTTGTAGAATATGCAGTAATAAGCGTAATTCCGAGTTGCTTATCTTCAATTCTTTCTGATACTCCAATAATAAATTCGGCACTTGCGTATACCCTTGGCTTGCTATTGTGTGGCCAAATTTTTGAATGGCTTTATTGTCTAGGTGGGTATTTTTAAGCCTCTTCATTTTTTTCTTTATTTATTTTTTCTGCTGACCATTTGGCAAAGGCAATTTCCGCAAGGCCTAAAGCCCGATCTCGTAATTCTTCTGCTTCCTCGTCCGGCATATCCGGCTTTTTTAGCAGCTCTTTTATTCGTTTTGTAGATAACATAAAATCGGGACTTATAGACCCCGATTTTGTTGTGACAAAACAAAACCGGGTTCTAAAACAGAACAGCAATTTTTCAATTACTATTTTGTTTCGAAACCCGGTAACATTTGTCACTTGTTGTGACCGCCGGACATCTCCCAGCGAAAACGGTTTCTAACTAAATTTTTCTGACTCATTCATTATAACAAGTATAAGATATTTTGCAAAGGTACTATACTCCTATTCAACTTCGCCCTTTTTATAGTGTTACTAAACTCTTTTTTATAGTGTGAGAAAACTCACTCAAGTCTTCGTCCTTCTCATAAGCAAGTGGAGTTTCTCTTGTGGTATCTAAGGCTCAAGTTAGAGCTTTCTTTTCTTGCAGGTCTATTTCTGCTATTATAAAAACGAATTAAATAAACAGACCTAACCCTCACAGTTTAAACTGCGAGATATGGTTAACAAGACGCAATCAGCACAAACACCCCATCATCAGGGTCGCTGATTGCGCCATACGAGGAAACTCGTATGTTGGGCCGCAAGGTCCTACCTGGTGGTGGGCTTTTTGTTTGGGGCTTATCACACACAATTTTTTAGATTGAAGATGGCGCCTGCAACGTGCCTTCCTAAATAAAGATATTCCTCCGCAAAATTCTCACACATCAGCTTCGCTTTTTTTATCGTGTAAGAAAACTCATCTTTTTTATAGTGTTGGAAAACTCTTTTTTTATCGTGTTACTATACTCGTTTAAATTTGGGTCATTCTGATAATCCAATAAAACCTTTTTGCTTGTATCAAGAGCTAATTAATATGAATACCCCAACAGCAATAGCAACCATAATCGCATTGGCCTTAATAGGGCTTTCTCTTCTAATTACCGGAAGAGTTGAATTAAGCAAAGGGTTAGAAACGACGTTGGCATCTGCAATAGCGTTTTCGATATGGGGAGTGGCATTGGTAGTAGCGTATAAAGTTTTGGAAATATGGTGGCGAACAAGACTCGGAAAATGGCTACTGAAAATTTCTCCCTTTAGCGAGGTAACAATAAAAGGGTTGGCAGTACTCGCACTTATTATTATTGCTTTCTATCTCATTGCGGTAATTGCGGTGTTTCTGCACGATGAACTTGGATTTTTTCGCTAATAATCACGTATAAAAACTCTGGGTAATCAAGTGGCAAAATTTGTTCCCACACTAAAGACGTTTCCTCCTTCGCTGTTTCCAAAGCTGTGCTTCTTGCATAATTTGATTCTAACCACTTTTCACGCAAGGCCCAGTTTGGTAATATACACTATCGTAAAATTCTGGACTCTGCGATAAGTATTTTTTAGAGAAAACTCGCCCGAATAAGGCGGATTTATGTTAGGATAAAAATGATATGGAAAATAATACAGAAACATTTATAAGAAAACGCAAGACCAATTCTAATTACAACCGACAAGCAATCCACAGAGTTGGATAGACCGGCTGACACAAGAGGGGATGACGCAATTGAACGCCTCCGAAGAGCAATTGCTGAACCCGGAGTGGAGGATACGAAACCTATATTTCATTAAAACTGTAATTTATGGAGAAACAAGAATTAAAACAATTATTTAATAACTTCCTTGCTATATATGATGTTGAATCAAAGGATGCTATTTGGGTGAAACAAAGTCAGCTGTTTAGAGATTTTTGGGATAATAAGATTTTAGCGGACGGTAATAGCGAGCTGAACGATGCCGAGGTTGATCAAATTATACGAATTTTAGATAGAAATGGGCGTGGTAATACCCGCGAAAGCGAAGCAGTAGCACGAGCTATGGTTGCACAAGGGGCTTGGAGAAGAATGTTTAACGGTATAAAAGCTCGTAAAGAATTTTCAAGCTTATTAAATAAAATTTTTCTTGAAGAGGATACGACCCAAAAAGCTGGGTATATAAATGAGCTATACAAGCTTAACGAAGAAAAACATATAAATAATTTAACAGGACCAAGCGGAAATGCTCTGGGGGCAATGCTGGCGGCATTTTATCCGGTTAATAATTTGAGCATTATTTCCTTGAATGATAGGGAAAAATTATGTTCGTTTCTTGGTATACAGACCGTAGATTTTTCGTCAGAGGATATTGGTAATAAAATAGCCGCTTCAAACAGTGATATTATAAAATTTTTTGAAAACGCGGGTATTCATTATTCGGCAAGAACCGTATCGGTTTTCGCTTACTCTGCAGAGTTCAAATCTTTTTGGAAAGTTAGCAAAATAGAAGCAGAAGAAGAGGTTCAAGCATCATTCCCTACAGTAAGTCAAGAAATTAGCGATCCCAGCTTATTCTATATGGAGAGCCAGTTGGAGGATTTTATTATAGAAAATTGGGACAAGACAGAATTTGGCAATAAATATGATTTAATAGAGGAAAATGGTGAACTGGTAAGTCAGCAGTATAGAACTGATATAGGTATTATTGATATTTTAGCTAAAGATAAAAAAACCGACCAGTATGTTGTGATAGAGCTAAAAAAGAACCAAACCAGCGACGACACGGTTGGGCAACTCACCAGGTATATGGGCTGGCTTGAAGAAAAGAAAACAAGCGGAAAACCGACAAAAGGAATTATCATAGCCGGACATTATGACGAACGCCTTTACTTTGCCTTAAAGAAACTCAAAGACGTTGAAGTATATTTATATCAAGTAGATTTTAAGCTTAACGAATTTAAAAAATAATGCAGACCAAGCTTAATTTATTTCCGTTATCTCCAAATAGTATTATTGTCGGTGATTTTATAAGGTCACCGTTAAATTATATTGGAGGTAAATATAAGATTTTAGGCCAGATAGTGCCTTATTTTCCCAAAAACATAGGTAATTTTGTGGATTTATTCGCTGGTGGTTGTAATGTGGGAATAAACGTAAATGCAGATCACGTCTACCTAAATGACAACTTAACTTACTTGATTGAGATGTATAAAATCTTTAAGTCCCAAGATGTTGGCGATATATTAGGGCATATAGATGGAAGGATAAGGCAGTTCAAGCTTTCATTAACAAATGAGGACGGATATAAGGAAATGAGAAGTTTATATAATGAACAAAAAAATCCGTTAGATTTATTTGTTCTTATTGCTTACTCTTTTAATCATCAAATACGTTTTAACAATAATCACGAATTTAATAACCCATTTGGGAGGGAGAGAAGCAGTTTTAATAATAAAATGCGTGAAAATTTAGAGCGATTTATTTTAAGATTAAAAGATTTGGACGTTGTCTTATCTGGTATTTGTTTTGAAGAATTTGATTTTTCTTTTTTGTCTAACAATGATTTTGTCTATTGTGATCCTCCGTATCTTATAACAACAGGAACTTACAATGATGGGAAAAGGGGTTTTAAGGGTTGGTCGGAGAAAGAGGAGACCGCTTTATTAGAAAGATTAGATGAATTAAACAAAAAGGGAATAAGATTTGCCTTATCAAATGTCATAGACCATAAAGGAAAATCAAATGATGTTTTAAAAAAATGGATTTCAGAGAAGGACAATTACAGAATAAATTATATTGATTTCAATTATTCAAATTCTAACTATCAAACCCGTGTAAGGGACAGAAATGCAAGTGTGGAGGTGCTTATAACGAATTATTCTACATAGTATGAGGTTTATTGGTAATAAAGAAAATTTGGTTAATAAAATACACCAAGTAATGCAATCAAAGAACATTCAAGGAAATTCGTTCTTTGATTTTTTTGCTGGGACTGCAAGTGTTGGTAAGTATTTCAAAAAATTGGGTTATCAAATTTTTTCGTCAGATTTACTACATTTTTCGTATGTTTTGCAGCAGGCGTATATTGTAAATAACGAAGAACCAAAATTCAGCAAACTTCTTAATAAAATTAGCATTAAGAGCGGTTTTCTTTTTTCTTCGCCCTTATTGCTGGTTGTTGAGTATTTAAATCAGATTGACCCGGTTGAAGGATTTATTTACAAGAATTATACGCCGGCTGGGACGTCTGGATTAAAACAAGCAAGAATGTATTTTACTAACGAAAATGGTAAAAGAATAGATGCAATCAGGCAGCAAATTGAAATTTGGCGGAAGGAAAAGTTAGTAACTCAAAATGAGTATTTTATATTGGTGGCCTGTCTTATTGAAACTGCTCCTTTCTATGCAAATATCACCGGTGTTTATGGAGCATTTCAAAAAAAATGGGACGTAAGAGCGCTTAAGCCATTAAAATTACGTGGCGTTCCTCAAATAGTAAACAAAAAAGAAAATTATGCGTTTAATGTCAATTCAGTAGATCTTGTAGATAAAATAAAAGCGGATATATATTATCTTGACCCCCCATATAATCAGAGGCAATATGCGCCAAACTATCATTTGTTAGAAACGATATCAAAGTATGACAACCCGAAAATAAAAGGAGTAACCGGTTTAAGGGATTATAGTAATCAAAAATCTAATTTTTGTAATCCAGAATCTGCATTAGGTGAACTTTCAAAAATAGCAAAAAAAGCAAACTGCGGAGCCTTGATTTTGAGCTATAACACGGAGGGCATAATGCCTCAAAAAAAAATAATATCTACATTGGCCCAATATGGTCAAGTTGAATTAAGTGAATTTGAATACCCACGTTTTAAAAGCAACAATAACGGGGCAAGCAAAACAAAAAAACACGTTAAGGAACAGTTATATATATTAAAAAAATGAAAAAGAATCTTTGGTTTTTAACAGAGGAGCGTCCCAAAAAAGAGGTTTTAATAAAAGTGCTTGAAAAATTTGCAAAGGATTATGAATTTGCAGTTTTTATTGATGCTATACGCATTTTACCAATTCTGGAAAATGGAAAGTTTGCTTTTAAATACGAGGTCGTAGGTTTTCGTTGCAATAATGTAGACAGAGTGTATATAAAAACTATTTCAGGGAACTCAAGTGCAGTAGATTTCTTAATTTTTTATCAAAAAAATGAACCAACTTTAAGGGATAAACCTATTTACGCGATTGAAGAAACCAAAACAGATGATTCGGAGAGCCGAAATACCGGTGTTTATCAACGAGCTATTAAATTTCTTTTTATACAAACCTATTACCCAAATGCTAAAAAAATAATGCTCTATTATTTAAGGATAGATCAGAAAAAGGTGGCAACATCAACGTATATTTTTGGGACAAGGTTACTGCTAACTCTGGGCGTTGAGGTGTTAGGTAAAAAGTTAGATCCTAAAATTTTCAAACCTTTTAAAACCATTGATGAGATCATTGCTCTAAAAGCTGGTATGAAAAATGCTCCGAAAGGAAATGTGCCAATTTTGTTTACAAAACTTGATAAGAAGATTCAAATCTCCGGTCGGCTCTTCAAAAGTGGCGGACTATCTCACGATCCAAACATCGGCGCATTGAGTTTAATTGCTGCAGCTTTGCGAAGATTAGGTTGGAAAGGTGAGATTGAAATTACTCGGCACGGTCTTTTACAACAACACGTTGAGGGTGGAAATAAGTTTATTCAAATAGCCAATGCTTTAAATATCTCATTGCAGGGCATAACAATTTCAAAAGCTGTAATGCATAAGAGTTATTGGAAGTATGATATGGATGGGGAGAAATTAGGGACTATATTTATTCATTTGGTGGCAGAAAATTTTACAGAAGGATACTCTATTTTTGAAAACCACGCCGGTTGCGAGAAAGGCTATTTTATAACTAAAGAAGGAAAACCTATTGCTTTAGAAAAGTATTCTGATAAACGTGCATATAAAGCCGGAAATAAGAAGAAAATAATTAGCATACCAGATTTAATTTTAATTGACTTTGGAAGAAGCGAAGTGATTGATGTTGAAGGTAAAAAATATAAGTTCCGTAAGGACGGTATTAAGGAGTTAAGAGGTTTTAAGGATATTGAGGACAGATATATCAAGAAATACTATCCTGGATTTGAAATAATTCGCACCGTTGTTTTATTTGGGGGAGTAGAAAAAAAGATTGTGGAACTTAAAGTTGGGTTTCTTTTAAATGAGCAAGGCGATTTGATTTTAGGCGTTCAAGCTCCGGAATTATTTAAGGAAGCAATTAAGAATCTATTAGATTTTTGGGCTTAAGTAATTTTCCTATATGCTACCCGACGAAGCCGTAAAAGAATTTCAAGAACTTTATAAGAAGGAATTTAATGTAGAACTTCCTTATGAAGAAGCAAAAATAAAGGCAGAAAAGCTGGTGAACCTTTTTGCGTTACTGCTTAGGCCCAGTAAAACAGAGGAGCAAGAAGGATAAAATTATTTTCTATAAAACAAAGGGGCGCTTGCGAAGGCGCTTGTTTTTGTGTAGTGTAAGAGGTAAATTAAATTCAATTTGTATGCTATCCTTAGAAAAATTACAAGAAATTGTTTCAGCCGCTGATTTTGATAAGCTTATTGGAGAAATTGAGAATGAGTGGTTCGATTGCAAAGCAAGCCCTTATCAGTTGCAAAACGATATATCAAAAAAAGAATTAGCTAAAGACGTTTCCTCTTTCTCCAATTTTGAAGGAGGATTTATTTTTATAGGTGTTAAAACATCTCAAAGCGACGAACATTTTGGAGATGAAGTTGAATCTCTTCGTCCTTTTAATAAAAGCCTCGTAGACCCCATACAATATAGAAATGTTATAGGAGATTGGGTTTACCCGGACATTGAGGGGGTAGATGTAAAATGGATTGAGATTACGTCTCAGGCGGGCAGGGGCTTGGTGGTTATTACGGTTCCAGAACAAAAAGAATCTACTAAACCTTTTTTAATAACAAAAACTCTTGATGGTGAAAGGAAAATAGAGACACTGTTTGGGTACGCGCAGAGAAAAGGAGACACCAATAAACCCGCAACTATTGCAGATATGCAAAGATATATACAATCAGGTTTTCATTATGAAAAACAAATTAAAAATCAACTTGATGGAATCGAGGTTCTCTTGAGGAGTGTAGCGCAACATAATCAGGCTCAAGTTCAAAGCAGGACTAATGGTGAGAGAATAGAGCAAAGAATAACGCGCGCGCTTGAACACGCTTATCTGGGAAATGAAAGAACTATAACTATTTCTGCTTACCCAAATCAGCCGAGTCAGCTTCAAACTATTTTTTTAACCTCAGAGCATAGCATCAGAAGGCATTTAGAAACTCCCCCTATATTACGACGAGGTGGTTGGAGTATTGAGACGCTGGATCAGGCAAGGATTATGCGTGGTGAAATGATTCGCGTAGCAAACGGAGACAGGAAGGTTATCGATTTGTATAAGGATGGAACCCTTGTTTTTATTGCTCTTGCAGACCATAGATTTCTTGCCTGGCACGATGAAGAAAGACAGAAAATAAACTCAGCCGCTCTAATAGAGGTTATTTATAGTTTTGTGTCGTTCTATAAGCTTGTTTTGGATGACCTGGAGAATTTACCAGAAGAAATAACACTGCGGGTTGATTTTAAGAATTTACACCTTGATGACATAAAAAGTTATTTACTTCCATATCAACTCGGCAGTTTGGCTCAAGGCTTTGAAGACCAAAGAAGAGATGCGCCCGATAATGATGGAGCGGTTGAAAAAACCTTTTTAACTGATAATTTCGATATAGGAGCTGTTGCATTTGAGTTGATTCGGGAGGTATATCTGTGGTTCGGATTTGAAGAAGAAAAAATTCCCTATGTTCAAGAAAGAGATGGATTGAAAACAATTAACGCAGACGCTATTGCAAGTTTATGATAAATAATGTGTTAAAATTTAAATTATGATTAAATTCATTATTTTGTCAGTAGTAAGCGGTGCTATCTTTTTGGGATTCACTGCTTTTATGTATAAACCAATTGAAGCTTGGGTAAAATCTTATTTTATAACCAAGAAATTATTGAAAGAAACTCGTTCGATTAGAAAGGCCTTAAAAGGGAAACATATGGCAGATCGTCTTTTGGATATATGGAATAATGGTCATCCGTGGCCCCTTGTTTCCATAGATGTTTTATATTCAAAGAATAATTTCTGGCAAGGAGCTTGGTGGGATAGCACTATTGATAAGAAGCTTGAAGGCCAGGGTTTAGTAGAAAGATTCCAAGAAAATCAACAAATGAAGGTTCGGCTGTCTGAAAATAAATTAACGAAGGCAGTTATTAAGAGATTAAATAAATTGGTTGATAAGGGGGAGTTTTAGTAAAATTACGAATTAGTCGTGGATACCTGCTGCCAAAGCTGCAATTCCTTCATAATTTGGTTCCAACCACTTCTCACGTAGTCCACCAAAATAAAATAGTCCGCCATGCGTGGCGGACTATTTTATTTTGGTTGAAATTGATGGCGGGGATTGAACAAAGAAGGGGTCGGGAAACTTTGGTTTCCCGTGGTGGAAGCAGCGATTCGCTAATTAGCGAAGAGCGTTGAAACCGCAAGGTGTCAAAGAGCGAACGAAGTGAGCGAGTGAAATAACGAAGTGTCCCGCCATCTCCACCACTTCGCCCCCGAATAAAATCGGGGGCTTCGCGGTGCACGCACCAAAATTTTAAAATTTAAAAAATTCGTGCTAGTGTTAAGCGAAGTGGTGCCCCGCATAGTACCACGCAGTGGTACGTCGTGGGGCAGATCAATATGTACTATGTTTATATTTTACAAAGCGAAAAAGACAAAAGTCGTTATATTGGCGCAACAGCTGATTTACAAAAACGCGTCAAACAACATAATGGGCACGGTACTAAATCCACTAAATTAAAAACTCCTTATATTTTACTTTGGTATTGTACATTTGTAGAAAAAGAAAAAGCTTACGCTTTTGAGAAATATCTAAAATCTAGTTCTGGGTATGCTTTTACCAAAAAAAGATTAATTTAGTGAAATAACAAAGTGTCCCGTCATCTCCACCACTTCGCCCCCGGCAAAAACCGGGGGCTTCGCGGTGCGCGCATCAAACATTGACAGGCCATCATGTATTTGTTAAGATGTTTTTAGTATGTAGGGGAGGTGCAAGATGGCATACGGAACTACCTGGGAGAAGATTTTTGCTATTAGAAGCAACAGGAAGTTTGCAACAGCTAAAGAAGCATTTGATGCCGCTTCAGATATGAAAAGAGTGCTAGGGGAAGCAGGTTTTGTTCTACTTAAAGGCGGAGATGGGGGCTCTGTTACCACAAATACCGCCCTTGACGCTAAGTCACTTTTTTCAGAATAAATAGTTAACCTAAAACAAAAAAGTCGTCCTAACCGACGATTTTTTATATATTTCGATACTGTTCAACTTATTGAATAACATTAAATAAACTAAAAAATTCCCAGAAATTTTTATACCCCCTTTATACATAGCGAAATTTACGCTATAACTTAGAGTACATGCAAGTTCGCAATAAATTACGCCAAAGTGTAAAAAATTCAATAAAAATACTTCAAGAAAGCGCTAAATTGCCGGCTGGTTCTTTCAACAAAATAAAGATTGAACGCTCAAATCGTGAAGGACAAGGAGATTACTCAACAAGCATTGCTATGCAGGTTGCTTCTAGTTCTGGCAGAAAGCCAAAAACAATAGCGAAAGTTATTTTAGAGCAACTTCAAAAAGATGAGAAATTATTAAAAATATTTTCAGAAATTAAAGTTGCTTCCCCTGGCTTTATAAACTTTTACTTTTCAAATGAGTATTTAAAACAGCAGGTTTCTTATATTTTGAAAACAAATAATTTTGGCTCGGTTAATGTTGGTCGTGGAGAAAAATTAAACTTAGAGTTCGTGTCCGTTAACCCAACTGGGGAGTTGCATATAGGACATGGTCGTACCGCATTTTATGGCGATGTTTTAGCAAACATACTTAGTTTTGCGAACTTTGATATTAAGCGCGAGTATTATATAAATAATGCTCGTCAAAGTGCGCAAATTAAGGAGTTAGGAAAGACAGCGTTAAAAAGAGGAACCTCGTATAAAAGCCCATACTTAGACGAAAAATTAAAACAGTATTCTTCTAAATTAAAAAATATAAAAACCGCAAGCGCGGCAGGGTATTTTTTGGCCGGCAAGATTATGCAGGACATTGAAAAGTTTTTACACGAGGAAGCAAAAATTAAATTTGATATCTGGAAAGAGGAAGAGGGTTTATATAAAAATAACCTCGTAACAAACACGTTTAATGAACTTCAAAAAAAAAAGTTGGTATACGAAAAAGAGGGAGCTACTTGGTTAAGAACTACTAAATATGGAGATAGTCAAGATCAGGTGTTGATTAGGGGAAGCGGAGAGAGCACTTATCTTATGGCAGATATCGCCTATCACAGAGACAAAGCGCGCAGAGGTTTTAAAAAATTAATTAATATCTGGGGCGCGGATCATCAGGGTCATGTGGGGCGTTTGAAAGCTGCAATGAAAAGTTTTAAAATAACTGATTTGGATATTCTCATTTCTCAATTAGTTACCCTGAAAGGGAAGATGCGCCTTTCCAAAAGAAGGGGCAATGTAATTTCTTTGCACGATTTATTAAAAGAAGTAGGATTGGATGTCACAAGATATTTTTACTTAACCAAATCTTTGGATGCTCAAATGGAGTTTGATTTAGAGCTTGCCCGCGAACAGTCACAAAAAAATCCTGTATTTTATATTCAATACACGCACGCTAGAATCCGCAGTATTCTAAAAAAAGTACAAAATGCAACAGATTCTAATAAATTTTCAGTAAGTAAAAAAAACATGAATGAGCTTAAGGAGTATGGCGAGATGAAGTTGATTAAAGAGTTAGTCGCGTTTCCCGATATCATAGAAGATATTGCTCACGATTATCAGGTTCATCGTTTAACAACTTATGTACATGAATTAGCGCAGATATTTAGTCAATTTTATCGCGACTTTAGGATTATCGAAGACAATCCTTCTTCGACTGCCTTTAATATAAATAAAGGTAGGTTGGCGCTGGCAATAGCTACAGGCCTGGTAATAGGGAAGTCCCTAAAACTATTGGGCATTAACGCGCCAGAAAAAATGTAGATATGGAAATTATAGAAATAGAAAAACAAATACTTAAATTTTGGAGAGAGTCCCACGCATTTAAACGCAGTGTAGACAAGCGGTCAAAAAACCGCAGTTTTGTATTTTTTGAAGGTCCGCCAACTGCAAATGGCCGCCCCGGTTTTCATCATGTTGAGGCGCGCAGTTTTAAAGATGTTATTTGTAGGTATAAGACAATGAAAGGATTTTGTGTAGAGCGAAGGGGTGGATGGGATACTCACGGACTTCCGGTGGAGCTTGAGGTTGAAAGGGAACTGGGAATAAATAACAAAAAACAAATAGAAGAATATGGAATAGCCAAATTCAATGAAAAATGTAAGGATTCGGTTTGGAAATATAAAAAAGACTGGGAAAACCTAACCGAACGCATGGGGTTTTGGATAGATTTGGATAACCCCTATATAACTTATGATCCGTTGTATATGGAAAGTCTTTGGTGGGTCATAAAACAAATGCACGAGAAAGGTTTATTATATGAGGGATATAAAGTGATTCCGCGTTGTCCACGCTGTGGGACAGGACTTTCTTCCCACGAAGTAGCGCAGGGATACGAAGATGTAACTGAAAATTCCGTATTTATAAAATTTCGTGTTAAAAACCCTACTCACCACTCACTACCAACTACAACCTTTCTTTTGGCTTGGACAACAACGCCATGGACGCTTCCCGGGAATGTTGCTTTAGCTATCGGTAAGGATATTAAATATTCGCTTGTTCAGCAGAATTCCGAGTATTATATTTTAGCAACGCCGTTACTTAAGGTGTTGGAGGGTGGGTACAAAGTTATAAAAGAACTTGAGGGTTCTAGTTTGGTTGGTATAGAATACGAGCCTCTATTTGATTCATTTTCTGATATAAAAGACAGGAAACATTATGTGGTGGAGGCGGATTTTGTAACTACAGAAGAAGGAACAGGGATAGTGCATACGGCGGTTATGTATGGAGAGGACGATTATAACTTGGGAGTTAAGCTTGGACTGCCTAAATATCACACAGTGGATGAAAATGGACGCTTTAATGAGCGCGTGAAAGAATTTGCGGGCCGGTTTGTGAAAGACGCGGAGCCGGCAATAATAGACCGCTTAAAAGCAAAAAATCAGTTATACAAAGTATTGCCGTATAAGCATAGTTATCCATTTTGTTGGCGATGCAAGACTCCGCTTCTTTACTATGCTATGAATTCTTGGTTTGTAGGAATAAGCAAGTTACGCGAAGAACTTATAAATGCGAATAAGAAAATAAATTGGGTACCCGACTATTTGAAGGAAGGTAGGTTTGGAGAATGGTTGCGAGAGGTTAAAGATTGGGCGTTTTCTCGTTCTAGATACTGGGGGACACCGCTTCCCATTTGGAAATGTAATAGTTGTAAACACATGGAAGTCGTGGGCTCAAGAAGTGATTTATCGCAATTAACGCGAGGTAAAAATAAATATTTTGTGATGCGTCATGGCTATGCGGGTCATAACAAACTGGGGATGTCTATTAGCAGTATTAAAACTGATAACCCAAAGTACGGTTTAACCCAAAAGGGTATAAAGGAGGTTAAGAAGTCTGCTTTAGAATTAAAAAAGAAAGGAGGTATTGATGTGATTGTTTCTTCACCCCTAATACGCACAAGACAAACAGCAGAGATCGTCGCTACACAGTTGGGGATAGAAGATATTATATTTGATAAGGAGTTGATAGAAATTGGGGTCGGTAATGTAGATGGCAAAAAATTCGCTGAATACGAGAAGTTATTTAAAACAGAAAAAGAAAAATTTACAGAAAATCCACACAAAGGAGAAACCCTTGCGGCTTTAAGGGAAAGAATGATGGCTGTTATGAATAAATTAGAAAAAAAATATAAAGGTAAAAAGATATTGCTGGTTAGTCATGGAGATCCAATATGGATGCTTGAAACGAGTATGCAAGGACGAACAGTTGATGAGACGATTAACTGCCGCCTTAGTAATAACTACATAAAAACGGGCCAGTTTCGTGAACTTAACTACGGTTTTTTCCCGTACAACAAGGGTGGGGAATTAGATTTTCATCGGCCATTTGTGGACGAAATAAAATTTAAGTGCAATAAGTGTAAAAAAGGTCAGATGTCAAGGGTAAAAGACTTGGTAGATGTTTGGTTTGATTCCGGTGCTATGCCCCTTGCCTCATTGCATTATCCTTTTGAGAATAAAAATGCCATAGATAAAGGCACTAATTATCCGGCAGAGTATATTTGCGAAGCTATAGATCAGACGCGCGGATGGTTTTATACACTGCATGCGATTTCCGTTATTTTGGGTAAAGCTCCTGCATACAAAAATGTTATATCTCTAGGGCATGTTTTAGACGAAAAGGGTCAAAAAATGAGCAAAAGCAAGGGAAATATCGTAGACCCATGGAAACTTGCAGATGTGTATGGCATGGATGCTGTGCGTTGGTATTTTTTTACAGTTAATAACCCCGGAGCTGTTAAGAGATTTTCCGAGCGGGATGTTAAAGAACGTTTGCATAGGTTTATTTTGACCTTTTTAAATTCATACATTTTTTTACACACATATTCTTCATCTGTCCGCGCGCCGAAAAAGTTTTCTGACATAAAAACAAAAAACAGTTTGGATCTATGGGTAAGCGCACGGCTCAAAGAGTTGTCTAAGAAAGTTTCTCAATACATGGATAGTTATAATGTGGTTGAAGCGGCTCGTATTATTGACGAATTTGTTATGCAAGACCTATCCAACTGGTATGTTAGAAGAAGCCGTGAGCGTTTTCAAAAACCAAAAAATAAAATACAAAAGAGCGAAGCAGAAAAAACTCTGTCCTTTGTGTTAAGCGAGGTAGCAAAACTTATAGCGCCATTTACTCCTTTTGTGGCAGAATATGTGTGGCAAAAAGTAAATAAAAAGGAGAACACTAGTGTTCATTGGGAGGATTATCCAAAGTATTTGGCTATTACAAAAAAAGAACAGGAAGTGTTAAACAACATGAAATTAGTGCAAGATTGGGCGCAAGTAGGTTTAAGCATAAGATCAGATAACGCTATGCGCGTGCGTCAGCCCCTGCAAGCCTTAGCCGTACCGAAAGTTTTAGACAATAAATATATGGAAATTTTGAAGGAAGAGCTTAATGTCAAAGAGGTTATAAATTTAAAGAATGTAGATTCTAAAAATAAAAACTGGAAAACGTATGGCCAAAATAATGAAGTAATGCTGGACATTGAGTTGTCCGAAGCCTTAAGACTGGAGGGAAACATTCGTGAAATGATACGCCATATTCAAGGAATGAGAAAATCGCTTAAGCTTCACCCTGCCGATAAGATTAAGGTAGAATATTCTTTACCTCAAACTTTTGAAGGGAAATTAGCTAAGTGGGAAGCTCGTATAGCACAAGACACAAACGCAACAAAAATAAGTGAGCAAAAGGTTAATGGCGAGAAGCATGATGCAAAAGTGGAATTTAAGTGGGATAATAGAGACATGGTAATTATGGCTATTGATAAAGTATAGCTAGTATATATGTACACAACGTATGCGGTCGTTTTAAATACAAACAAGGTTGGAGAAGCAGATGAAATTGTTTCTTTATATACAAAAGACTTCGGAAAACTTGTGGCGAAGGCTAAGAGTTCAAAGAAAGTTACCACTAAACAGGGCAATTTTTTTCATGCGGTGGGAATTATTCAGTGCTCTTTAGTTTTAGGTCGCGGCGGATATATAATTTCAGGAGTAAGCGAGAAAAAAATATGTTCCAAAACAAACTCGGACTTTAGGGCAATGGGACATCTAATATCTTTTTTCAGGACTGTGGATTCATTAGTTTTTGAAAACCAAAAAGATATAAAGATATGGAAGTTATTAAATGTTGCCCTAAGTACTACAAACAAGATATTGAGTCAAAAAAGTTTGAATTTTGAGTTTTGGACTGCACAAAGAGGGTGGATTGCAGAGCTCTTGAATATACTTGGTTTAAGTATTGTGGAATTAAATTTAGATAGCATAGACAGCAAGGCGCAACTTGATTATCAATTAAAAAAAGTTTTTGAAAATAGATTTGATACATCCTTAGAATTTTTTAACTAAATTTTTATGAAGATTAGAAAAAAATTAAAAGCATGGCATTTGATGCCGCTTTCCATATTAGCCCTTATATCGTTGGCGATTTTTGTTTGGTTTGGCAGAGGAGATTTTTCTACAAAAGAAGTGAAAGTAAGCATAGATGGTCCAACGCAAGTTGAAAATGGACAACTAGAAACATTTTTTGCGGTCATTAAGAATAATTCTGGCAAAGCTTTATTGGATGTTAATTTGTTTATAGAAATACCTTCCGCTTTCTCACTTGACAACAAGGACGGCGGCCCGGAAAGCAGCATAGCAAGGATAGGAGCTGGAGAAGAGTATCGTGTGGAGTTTAGTTTAGTCGCTTCATCAGATAAATCTAAAGAAAATATACGCATTAGAGCAGACTATTCCCCAGAAGGCGTTTCTGCTAGATTTGTAAGCGTGGCGACGGCGGAAGTTATTATAGGGAAACTAGATGTTTCTATGATTTTTGATTTGCCAAATTCAATATATTCTCAGCAGGAAGTAAGGGGTACAATCCATATCGTTCCAAATTCAGATATCGACACATCCCCCATATATCTGAAGTTAAATTTTCCAGAGAATTTTAAATTGCAAGATACAAATCAAGATTTTGATTATGAAACTGTGTGGAAACTCGGTAATTTGCGGGAAGGAGACAATATAAAAAGGGAGTTTTTGGGAATTCCCCAAGGGAGTGAATCCTCGTATAGTTTTAATATACAACTAGGCAAATTGGAGGGCGTAACCTTTTTGCCGCTAAACAGCGTAGAGAAGATTGTTGAAGTTTCAAAATCCCCGATATTTTTAAGTCAGCAAGTTGAAGGTCCGCCAGATAATATGATACAGGCGGGGGACAAGATTGTAATAAGAGTTTCCTACACAAATAAGTCCGAACAAGCCCTTGAGGATGTTGTCGTGAGCGCGATGATATCCAGGGATTTAATAGACACATCAAGCATAACCGCCTCAGGAGCTACCATAGATAGAAATACTGGGATAATACAGTGGGACAAAAATACAATCTCAAATTTACGGTTTGTGGACATAGATGAAGGAGGAGAGTTTTTGGCCTCATTTAATGTGAAGGACAACTTAGTTCCAGCTAACGTTAATGATACAGAAAAAGTTGTTACCATAGAGACAAAAATAAAATCTCAAGAGGACGATTTGTCGCTTGGCGGCACTATTTTGCAGGCAGACAACAAACTGACCATTAGCATTACTACCGATTTAAAATTGGATCAGGATGTAGTCAGCGTTGGCCAAGGGGAGTATGTTGTTCATTGGGGTTTAAGCAATACGTTAAATAAAGCAAAATCTGTTCAGGTGGAAGCCGTGCTTCCCGCATATGTAAAATGGATCGGAGATGTAGCTCCATCTAATGAAAATATACAATTTATATCTTCCAGCAACACTGTAATTTGGAATGTTGGCAGTGTTGATGTGGGAATGGGTAGCATATTTTCGCCTCGCGAAGCAGAGTTTAAAATCGGCTTATCTGGTAGTGACGGCAGTGACATTTTAGAACAAACAAAACTTACCGGCATCGATGAGTTTACAGGCGCGTTTTTAGAGCAGGACATAGGACAAGTTAACCGCTAAATATATAGTTGATGGATAACTTAATGCAAAAAATTGAATCATTGGCAAAACGGCGCGGTTTTATATATCCGGGTTCGGATATTTATGGCGGTCTTGCTAACTCTTGGGACTTTGGACCGCTTGGAGTTGCTTTAAAAAATAATATACGGCAGGAATGGTGGAAATGGTTTGTGGAAAGCCGCGAAGATGTTTTTGGAATTGACCCTGCGGTAATTATGAATACGAAAGTATGGGAAAGCTCCGGACATTTGAAGGAGTTTTCAGATCCGCTTGTTGAAGATAAAAAAACGAACGAACGTTATCGACTAGACCATCTGCTAGAAAAAGAGGGTATAAATGTGTCTGAAATGAGCGAGCAGGACATGGTGGAAAAAGCGCAGGATACTAACTTAAAAAGTCCAAAAGGCAATGAACTAGCTCAACCTAAACAATTCAATTTGATGTTTAAAACAAACTTGGGCCCGATAGAGAACGATGACAGCACAGTTTATTTGAGGCCAGAAATTGCTCAAGCCATGTTTGTTAATTTTAAAAACGTTTTTACTACGATGAGAGCTCGCCTTCCATTTGGCATTGCCGCTTGCGGTAAAGCGTTTCGCAATGAAATTACTCCAGGAAATTATATCTATAGAACCCGGGAGTTTGACTTGATGGAGTTTGAGTACTTTGTTCAAGAAAAAGAATGGGAAAAACATTTCAAATATTGGCTGGGGCAAATGCACAAATGGCTGGAACACTGTGGAATAAACAAAAAAAATTTGGAAAATTATGAAACTCCAAGTAGCAAACTTGCTCACTACTCTAAAAGAACGGTTGATATTCAATATAATTTTCCATTTGGAACAAAAGAATTATACGGACTAGCTTACCGTACAGATTTTGATTTGCGCAATCATATGGAGCATAGCGGAGAGGATTTAAACTATACAGACCCAAATACAAACGAAAAAATTGTACCGCATGTTATTGAACCCTCTTTTGGATTGGAAAGAACATTGCTTTGTGTATTGCTGGATGTTTACGCAGAAGACGAACAGAGAATAGTTATAAAATTTCCTAGGTGGATGGCGCCTATCAAAGTAGCGGTATTTCCCTTACTTCAAAACGACAAAAAGTTAGTTAAGCATGCGCGCGAAATTTTTGAAAGCATTCTACCTTGCTACGTTGCCCAGTACGATGAATCGGGAGCTATTGGGCGAAGATATAGAAGGCATGATGAAATCGGGACTCCGCTTTGCATAACCATAGACCACGATACGCTAAAAGACAAAAGTGTCACATTGCGCGACAGGGATTCTATGAAACAAATAAGAGTAAAAATAGACGACTTGCTGGATACATTGGGTATGTATTTTGACGGAAAGGAGTTTAAGAAGTTAGTATCTTAGCCATATATAAACTTATAAAATAAAAAATAAAAAACAGTGCAATTTATTTCACGCTGCCATTCGCTACGCTCATTCCCGCCTGCCTACCTACCTGCACGTTGTGCGTAGGCAGGCCGCAGGCAGGCTTACGACGAAATAAATCGCACTGTTTTTTATTTTGTGTTACGAATTTATAGTAAACTCTTGCAATTCTTTTAATATTGTGCTATAGTTTGGCTAAGAAAGAGTTCTTTAAAAATATGGCTATACAGCTATAAGTTTACTTTAGTTTGGTGTTTTTTTGTAGGCAAATTTATAGCTGTATAGCAGCACAACAACGGAAAGGAAGGTGAGTTAAGTTGAATGATATTCAAGTTAAGAAAGTTTCTGTTACCAGTATTGGCGGAGGCCTTTCTGGTATAGGAAATAAGAATTGCTATTTACTTACGGTTGAATATGCAGATGCAACTAAATTTGGGTATTTGCTTGACTGTGGGCAGAGCATCCCTGGTTGGGATGAAGATACGACCTTGGGCCTTGATTGGAACCATGTTCCGAATTTTAGTGCTATTCCAAACGATGTAGTTATTGATGCGGTAGTTATTAGCCACGCTCATCGCGATCACGATGGCGGAACTAATAAATTAGCCGAGTTTCTTGTAGAGAGTGGAAAGGAATTACCGTATTTCCTTATGCCGCAATACGCAGCAAATATGCAGCAGTCGCGAGAACATCGCGCACTTGCTAAAAAGCCCAATCCGCTTTTGGATAGTCGTTATACAATTGCTTCACATCACCGGCTTGAGATTTACGATGATCACATTTTGATTGTTGATGATAAAACCGAAGAAGTTTTTGGCCATCCGGATGCCGATAGAGAAAATAGTGTTGTATTCAGCTTTTTCAAAGTGAATCACAGCGTTGCCGATTCGCTTGGAGTCATTATTGAAGTAGCAGGTAAAAAAATTATTTATTCTGGTGATGTTCGTCTTCATGGGGCGAATCAACGGGAAACTTTTGATTTTGTTAGAACGCTTTCGGACGAAAGATTGAAGAGCCCAGACCTTCTAATGCTGGATGCTACTGGAGCTGACAAAAAGGGTCCAGGCAAGGCAGAGGATATTGCAATTGACAGTTTGCTTGGAATTATTGATGAAAATCCTGACAGAAGGGTTTTTGCCACCATGTTTTCATCCCAGCCCAAATTGTTGGAGGTCTTGATGACACTTGGACGCAAAGGTGTTGATCGGCCAGTGGTCATACACGGTGGAAGCATGCAAGACAACATGAAGTGGGGACATGGGTTGCGACCGCTTAATTATGAGTCTTATGAGGATGATGAGGATGCCACACGTCGTGGTTATAAGGAATTTGTTCCAGGAAGCTGGATGCGCTATTCATATGGAGAATTTGAGGTTTCTCCTAACGCAATTATCTTTTTGACAGGGAGTCAGGCAGAGCCACTTGCGGCTCTCACAAGGCTTTTGAACCCTGAGTATAATCAAGACATGAAAGACATTCACCTAACTCCAAATGACATAGTTGTATTTGCAGCTCGTACTATTCCAGGAAACGAGCCACAAGTCGCAACCGTTTTGGAGCAATTGAGAGGTACAGGTTGTACTATTTATTATCCATTGGGCCATGATGGAAACGAACTCCCTTGGGTTCGTAAATCCGTTGGTCCAAATATAACTTTCAAGGAACTTCATGTTTCAGGTCACGCTCCGCGCGATGACCTGGAGCAGATTATCCGTATGCTCAAACCCGCCGTGTTGATGCCCATTCACGCTCCTTTGGAGCAAAGAGCAATGCTGGGGGAAATAGCGGGAGAAATTCCAGTTATTCTACCAGAAGATCTGGAAGAAGTGATACTTGTTCCTTAATTAAAATAATTAGGCCCCCATGCATCCCTGCCTACCCTGTCTGCCGACAGGCAGGCGGCAGACAGGCAGCGTGGGGGCTATTTGATTTATTTGGAAGTTCGTTTTATAATTATTCAACCATTGATATAATAAATCTATGCTTCCAGAGCTGGATTATAAAAAAACAACATTAAAAAACGGAATTCGTGTAATAACAGTTCCTATGAAAAGCACGGCTGCGGTAACCAGCCTGGTTTTAGTAGGCGTTGGCGCACATTATGAGTTAAAAAGATTGTCAGGAGTATCTCATT